>Ga0247805_1000060_pt1 | contig 95989 bp, 86 predicted proteins | sample UWRJL044104R1_FD_180930 | JGI IMG/M metagenome (GOLD analysis project Ga0247805, IMG submission 180930) | Plant litter microbial communities from Arlington Agricultural Research Station in Wisconsin, United States - UWRJ-L044-104R-1 | ecosystem: Environmental > Terrestrial > Plant litter >...
CCACCCCGATTTCCTTGGAAGGCAGATCCGCAATGTGCCCATAACTGGACTCCACCTGGTAATCGCTTCCCAAAAATTTTTCTATGGTTTTTGCCTTCGCAGGCGACTCCACTATCACTAAATTCTTTGCCATAATGCTTCTATTTCTGTCGCAAAAGTATAGGAATTTTTTAAATATTGCGTTTTAAGATTTTTTTAAATTCAAAATACCTGATTTTCAAGACCCTAGAATTCAAACATTTTTTATTTTTATCAGAAGCGAATCAGCAGTGATTATCAGTTCTTCATTTTCCCGCTGGATGCCACTATCTTTTATGGCGAACACCGCCACAAAAGGATAATGGCAACCATCGGGGCTATTTAAAAATCCATTTTAATCTTTGGAATCTTTGGAACCAAATATTGCCGATAATTGAAACATCAAAAAAAAATTCAAAATCATATATATTAAGGTATAACTATTTTTGAACTCAGAACCCCAATCCAAAACCCTAGAAACTTAGTTTCTTAGCACTTAGCAACTCTTAAAATTTTCCTGCCAACTTGTCACATTCCTTAAATTTATCCTATCTTTGCCAATCGAATAAATTCCGCTGAAGGAAGAAGTATGGAAAAGATTATTGAAGAGAAAAAGCAAGGCGAAAGCTTGGTTTTAGAACATAAAACGGGGAATACCAAAAAACTTTTTATCGAGAGTTACGGCTGTGCGATGAATTTTTCAGACAGCGAAGTTGTGGCTTCCATCCTGTCTGAAAACGGTTTCAATACCACACAAATCCTTGAAGAAGCCGATTTGGTTCTGGTAAACACCTGTTCCATCAGGGATAAGGCCGAACAGACCATCAGAAAACGTCTGGAGAAATACAATGCCGTAAAACGTATCAACCCAAAGATGAAAGTCGGAGTTCTTGGTTGTATGGCAGAACGTTTGAAAAGCCAGTTTTTGGAAGAAGAAAAAATCGTGGATCTGGTTGTAGGTCCAGATGCGTATAAAGATTTACCTAATCTTCTAGCCGAAGTTGAATCTGGAAATGACGCCATCAATGTAATTTTATCAAAAGATGAAACTTACGGTGATATTTCACCTGTTCGATTAAACAGTAACGGAATCACAGCGTTGGTTTCCATTACAAGAGGTTGCGACAATATGTGTACGTTTTGCGTAGTTCCGTTTACGCGTGGTCGCGAAAGAAGCCGTGAACCACAAAGCATTATGACTGAAATTACCAATTTATGGAATCAAGGCTATAAGGAAATTACACTTTTGGGTCAAAATGTGGACAGTTATTTGTGGTACGGCGGTGGCTTGAAAAAAGATTTCGAAAAAGCATCGGATATGCAAAAAGCGACTGCAGTGAATTTTGACAATTTATTGGAAATGGTGGCGACCACTTTTCCAAAAATGCGCATTCGTTTTTCAACATCGAATCCGCAAGATATGCATGAAAGTGTTTTGCACGTCATTGCAAAATATCCGAATATCTGCAAGCACATCCACCTTCCGGTGCAATCAGGAAGCGACAGAATTTTGAAAGAAATGAACCGTCTGCACACGCGAGCAGAATATTTCGACTTGATTACAAAAATCAGGACAATCATTCCGGAATGCAGTATTTCGCAGGATATGATTGCCGGATTCCCAACAGAAACAGAACAAGACCACCAAGACACCTTAAGCTTGATGGAATTTGTAAAATATAATTTCGGTTATATGTATTCCTATTCGGAACGCCCTGGAACCTTGGCGGGAAGAAAAATGGAAGATGATGTTTTGGAAGAAACAAAAGCCAGAAGACTACAAGAAATTGTAGATTTACAGCAAAAGCACAGTTGGTTCAGAAGCGAGGAATTCATTGGCAAAACCGTTGAAGTTCTAATCGAAAAAACTTCTAAAAAATCAAAAGAGCAGTTCTCAGGAAGAAATTCACAAAGTATCACAGTGGTTTTCCCAAGAGAAGATTACAAGATTGGAGAATTTGTGAATGTAAAAATCAACAGTTGCACGAGTGGAACTTTGATTGGAGAAGTTGTGGGTTACAGTGAAATGAATTAAAGATAAATTTCAACACAAATTTCACAGATTAGCACAGATAAATCTATATGGAAAAGGAAATTATTATTCAATATAAGCCAACCTTAGATTCTTTAACAAAAGTTTCTAAACATCTTTTATACAGCTTACCTTTTATAAAATACATGCCCTTGATTGTCTTGATCGTTTTACTTTTCAATAGACTTCCTCAGATAATGGGTTTAGAAAATAATCCAGAAGATCAAAATAAAGGAATTTTAGACATTGCACTAACACTCATAATTGTAAGCATTGTTTGGGTATTCATTTATTTCAAAGCGCTTTCAACAATGAAAAAAAACATTCTTTCCAACAAAAGAAACTTCGAAATTCAAAAAATAACTTTCTCAAACAACTTGTATATTCAAGAAGGGGAAACATTTAGAATTGAAAACTTTTGGAATGAAACTTATCAAATAAAAGAAACCAAGCTATGGTTTTTGATCTATCCGAAAAAAAACTCTGCCTTCCCGATTATAAAATCAGATTTAAAAGAAGGTTAATATCAAGAATTGAAAACGCTTTTTAATTCTTTAGAAATAAAAAAGAAATTGAAATAATAAGATTTCACAGATTGACACAAATTAAATCTGTGTAAATTAGTGAAATCTGTGTTCAAAAAAAACATATATGGAATCAGTTCAGGCCATAAAACAGCGATTTGAAATCATCGGGAACGACCCGAAATTAAATCGTGCGATTGAAAAAGCAATACAAGTTGCACCAACGGATATTTCGGTTTTGGTTGTGGGAGAAAGCGGTGTCGGAAAAGAAAGTATTCCGAAAATCATTCATTCTCTTTCACACAGGAAACACGGGAAATATATTGCCGTAAACTGTGGCGCCATTCCAGAAGGAACCATCGACAGCGAGCTATTTGGCCACGAAAAAGGTGCTTTTACTGGAGCGACTTCCACACGTGAAGGTTATTTCGAAGTAGCCGACGGTGGAACGATTTTCTTGGATGAAGTTGGAGAATTGCCTTTAACGACGCAAGTTCGTTTGCTTCGTGTTTTGGAAAATGGAGAATTCATCAAAGTTGGTTCTTCCCAAGTTCAAAAGACGGATGTGAGAATCGTGGCGGCGACAAATGTGAACATGTTTGATGCCATTGAAAAAGGGAAATTCCGTGAAGACTTGTATTATCGTTTGAGCACGGTTGACATTCCGTTGCCTCCGTTAAGAGACAGGAAAGACGACATCCACTTGCTTTTCAGGAAATTTGCTTCAGATTTTGCACATAAATATAAAATGCCTCCGATTAAATTGGACGATAATGCGGTTCAATTTCTATTGAAATTTCGCTGGAGCGGGAATATCCGTCAATTACGAAATGTAGCAGAACAGATTTCAGTTTTGGAAACCAACAGGGACATTTCAGCATTGACTTTACAATCCTATTTGCCTGCAGAAGGAAGTAATTTGCCATCTGTCATCAAAGACAAGAAAAACGAAAATGACTTCAGCACGGAAAGGGAAATCTTGTATAAAGTGCTTTTTGATATGAAGAGCGACTTGAACGATTTGAAGAAATTGACGATGGAATTGATGCAAAATGGGAGTTCAAAGGTCCAGGAAAACAATAAAAATCTGATTCAGAAGATTTACGGTTCACATCAAGAAGATTCTGAAATTGATTACGAAGACCAAGACGAACTTTCCGTACTCCCTGTCCAGAATGCCGTTCCTAAAAACGATTTCCACGAACAAGAAGACAATTATCTTTTTGCTGAAACGGTTGAAGAGGAAGAAATCCTTAAATTGGAGCAAAAGGAAATCGAAATGATCAAGAAATCATTGGAAAAAAACAAGGGAAAACGCAAAGCCGCTGCGGATGAACTCGGAATTTCTGAAAGAACCCTGTACCGAAAAATAAAACAATTTGATTTATAGTATATTTGACTCTTTTTAAAAACAAAATGAATAAATTAAGACATATTGCTCTCCTAACCTTAATTGTACTAACATTTAATGGTTGCTCCGTTTATAATTTTACAGGAACAGGGAAGATTGACGCAAAGACTTTTCAGGTGAATTATTTTCAGAACAGTTCCGAATTGGTTGAACCTGGAATTGAGCTGAAATTCACCCGTGCCTTGCAAGATCTGATACAGAACCAAACCAATCTGAGCTTGACGAATTCCGGTGGTGATTTGGTTTACGAAGGAGAAATCACAGATTACAGGATCAGTCCGATGACAGCTACGGCAGACCAGCGAGCGGCTCAAAGCCGATTGACCATACGGGTGAATGTCCGTTTTACCAACAAGAAGAAGGAAGCCGATGATTTTGAAAAATCCTTTAGCTTTTTCTTTGATTACAAAGGAGACGAGCAACTTGTAGGCGCAAGATTAACCGAAGCGCTTGATACCATTTTTGAAAGGATCACACAGGATATCTTTAATGAATCATTGGCCAAATGGTAATTTAAATTAAACGATAAAGACTTGAACACTTCTGAATTAACGTATTTACTCAACAAGCCCAATGCTATCAATGACAGGCACACCTTGTCTTTGGATCGAATTGTTGAAGAATTTCCTTATTTTCAAGGTGCCCGTGCTTTATACCTGAAAGGACTTTACAATCAGGACAGCTTCAAATACAACCAAGCCTTGAGAGTTACGGCTTCTTATACAACAGACAGGAGCATCTTGTTTGATTTTGTTACAACTGGCAATTTTGCAACGCTCCAAAAAAATTTCCTGGAGGAAAAGGAAGCAGTCATCAATGATATAATTGTCAACGAAAGTGAAATTATTATTCGGGATGAAACTGAAAGGATTGAAGAACCTGTCACAGGGAAAATAGCCGAGCCAGTCAACAAACTAGAACAGTCTATTTTGACTTCCATAAAGGAAGCTTCTCCTGAGATTGAACCTGGAAATGAAATTCAGCAAGAAATCCCACAAGGGGAATCTAAATTGGAATTGATTGAAGAAAAACTCGAAATCGGGAAACCATTGGATTTCTCCAAAGAAGAAAAACATTCCTTCCAAGAATGGTTGCAACTGGCAAGTTTCAATCCGATAAATCGTGAAAATGCTCCAATCGAAGAAATTTCAGGAGAAAAAGAATTGGAGAAAAAGAAAAAACTGGAGATAATAGATAAATTTATTGAAGCCAATCCGAAGATCCCACCTATCAAGCAAACCGAGAAAATTCCAATAGTTTTACAGCAAACTGAAGGCGATACTTCCTACTTGATGACCGAGACTTTGGCCAAAGTTTACCTCGAGCAGAAAAAATATCAGAAAGCAATTCAAGCTTATGAAATATTAATTTTGAAATATCCAGAAAAAAGTAGTTTATTTGCAGACCGAATTTCGGATATTAAGTTTATACAACAAAATAACAATTAATTATAGCATTATGTTTTCAATTTTTTTAGTACTAATCACAATAGTATGCTTTCTTTTAGTAGTAGTGATAATGGTTCAAAATCCTAAAGGTGGTGGTTTGTCTTCTACATTGGGTGGATCTCAACAATTAGGAGGTGTTCAAAAAACTACTGACTTCTTAGATAAAAGTACTTGGACTTTGGCGACACTTTTAATCGTCTTGATTTTATTCTCTAGCTTAAGTTTTACTTCAAATGCTGATACTAAAATTATCGACGACACGGAAACAGCTGCTCCAAAACCAGCTACACCGGCAGCTCCTGCTACACCAGCAGCCGAAACTCCTGCTCCAGCAAATACAGCAACAGAAACTGCTCCAGCTGCACAATCAGCAGAATAAGTCCTGATTCATATAAACATCAAATGCCAGCTTACAATGCTGGCATTTTTTTTTAGCTGAAAATTTGTCAGCAAACCCTTAAATGGCATAATTTCTGAAAATCAGATTTCATCTAAATTTAATTATACATAAAATACATAAATATTATGGTATTGAACATCAAACCCCTTTCAGACCGCGTTTTAATCGAGCCTGTTGCTGCCGAAACCCAAACCGCTTCGGGTATTTTTATCCCTGACACTGCAAAAGAGAAGCCTCAAAAAGGAACTGTAGTTGCTGTTGGTAACGGATCTAAAGATCATACGATGACCGTTAAAGTTGGTGATACTGTGTTATACGGAAAATACGCAGGAACAGACTTGAAATTTGAAGGAAAAGATTACCTGATTATGAGAGAAGACGATATTCTTGCAATAATCTAAAAAGAAAGCAATTTAAGAATTGAGTACAAAGTAATACGATTTGTAAAATAAAATAAAAAATGGCAAAAGATATAAAATTTGATATTGAAGCACGTGACGGATTAAAACGTGGTGTTGACGCATTGGCAAATGCAGTAAAGGTAACCCTTGGCCCAAAAGGCCGCAATGTGATCATCGGAAAATCATTTGGTGGACCGAACGTAACCAAGGATGGTGTTACAGTTGCAAAAGAAATCGAATTGAAAGATCCATTGGAAAATATGGGTGCTCAAATGGTTAAGGAAGTTGCTTCTAAAACCAATGATCTGGCCGGAGACGGAACAACAACTGCTACCGTTTTGGCTCAAGCTATCGTTAAGGAAGGCTTGAAAAACGTAGCGGCTGGAGCAAATCCAATGGATTTGAAAAGAGGTATCGACAAAGCTGTTGAAGCTATCGTTGCTGATTTATCCAAACAAGCTAAAGTTGTAGGGAGCGATTCTGAAAAAATAAAACAGATTGCTTCGATCTCTGCCAATAATGACGAGGTTATTGGTGATTTGATTGCTACGGCTTTCGCCAAAGTAGGAAAAGAAGGTGTTATTACCGTTGAAGAAGCAAAAGGAACAGATACTTATGTAGATGTTGTAGAAGGAATGCAGTTTGACAGGGGATATCTTTCTCCTTATTTTGTGACCAATCCTGAAAAAATGGAAGCAGAATTAGAGAATCCTTACATCCTTTTATACGATAAGAAAGTATCTTCTTTGAAAGAATTACTGCCTGTTCTGGAGCCAGTTGCACAATCAGGAAAACCTTTATTGATTATTGCTGAAGATGTAGACGGGGAAGCTTTGTCAACCTTAGTTGTAAACAAACTTCGTGGCGCCTTGAAAATTGCTGCTGTAAAGGCACCAGGTTTCGGAGACAGAAGAAAAGCAATGTTGGAAGATATTGCCATCCTGACGGGAGGAACTGTAATCTCTGAAGAAAGAGGTTATACATTGGAAGCTGCCACTATTGAAATGCTAGGAACAGCAAAAAGAGTAAGCATTGACAAGGACAACACTACAATCGTTAGTGGTGCCGGTGAAGCCGATATGATTAAAAACCGCGTAAACCAAATCAAAGGTCAGATGGAAACAACGACTTCTGACTATGATAAAGAGAAATTGCAAGAACGTCTGGCTAAATTAGCTGGTGGAGTTGCCGTTCTTTATGTTGGTGCTGCTTCGGAAGTTGAAATGAAAGAGAAGAAAGACAGAGTTGATGATGCCCTGCACGCTACTCGTGCTGCTGTTGAGGAAGGAATCGTTGCTGGTGGAGGTGTTGCCTTATTGAGAGCCAAGAATGCCTTAAAAGACATCACGGCTGACAATGCGGATGAAGCAACAGGAATCCAAATCGTATCCCGTGCAGTAGAATCTCCTTTAAGAACCATTGTTGAAAATGCAGGCCTTGAAGGTTCTGTAGTTGTGGCGAAAGTTGCCGAAGGTTCGGGCGATTTTGGTTATAATGCTAAAACAGACGAGTATGTTGACATGCTAAAAGCAGGAATCATCGATCCTAAGAAAGTAACACGTGTAGCTCTAGAAAATGCAGCTTCAGTTGCTGGAATGATCTTGACTACTGAATGTGCCTTGGTAGAAATCAAAGAAGATAATGCCGGAGGCGGAATGCCAATGGGTGGCGGTATGCCAGGAATGATGTAAGATTCATTTTAATTATAAATTTTAAAGGCGAGCGTGATTAATTCATTCTCGCCTTTTTTTGGTATAATTATTGAAATCCTTTTAGTACAAAAAATAGCCATGAAAAAAAATTACATTTATCTTATTGTTGCCACATTACTATTTTCAACTGGTTATTGTCAAAATAGCTCAGATGAAAACAGGGCAAAGATAACTTCCGTATTTGAAAACTACTTTAATTTGGAAAGAGAAGCTATCCACTTGCACCTCAACAAGACTACATTTCTAAGCAATGAAACTATCTGGTTCAAGGGATATGTAATCAACAGAAAAAATTCAAAACCCTTTTTCACCTCAAATGTATTTGTCCTGTTGCTGGATGAAAAAGGAAATCAGGTTTCCGAACAACTCGTTTTTGCCAGCAATGGTATCTTTTCAGGAAAAATCGATTTAAAACCCAATATGGCATCAGGAAACTATTACATCCAGACCTATACGAATTGGATGAATAACTTCAGCGAAGACGAATCGACCATTTCAAGGGTAGCGATCATCAATCCTTCTCAGGGAGTAAAAAATTATAAAAGAGTAAACACCAATTCACTGAAAATCAATATAAATCCTGAAGGTGGAAATTATGTAAACGGAATTGAAAATGCAGTAGGAATTTCGCTATTGGATTGCAGGAACAATACCATTGACAGCATTGAAGGTAAATTGCAAACATTAGAAGGACAAGTTATAAGGACCTTCAAGCTCAACAAATTTGGATATGGAAAAGTCAATGTGCCTGCAACCGATAAAAAATTGAAAGTTGTCTTTAATCATAACGACGAAGTATTCGAAAAAGAACTTCCCGTACCTGCTGAAATCGGCCTGGGATTGATCGTGAATAATTTTAGCGATGAAAATAAAACTTTTGTCAGTATAAGTACAAACGCAGCAACCCTTAAGACCTTAAGCACCAAAAAATTATTTCTTGTGATCAGCAAGGATGAAAGATCGATTGTACAAGAATTTAAATTTGACAACGATACAAAAAAGAGTTTCATCATAGAGAAAAAAAGTCTTTTTAATGGGATCAACACGTTGAGAATAATTGATGGCGAACTCAACCAATTGTGCGAAAGACTCATCTACTCCGATTCCATCAAGGCAAATTCGCACAAGGCCATCTCCATCAGCAAGAAAACACTTGAAACAGATCAAATCAACCTGGTTGGTTTCAACAGCCTGTTTGATTCGAGTATCAGCATATCTACGCTTCCTGAAAATACAAAAGCCAACGACTACAATAAAACAAGCATAAATGCCGGTTTAAACATCAATCCCTATTTGATCAATCCGCTTGAAAATGCTTCCTATTACTTTAAAAATACCGATAGGATCAAAAAATTCGAATTGGATCTGCTACTTGTCAACCAGACAGAACTGAAATACAATTGGAATAATATGAAAATGAATGCTCCAAGATCCAATTACAGCTTTGATATCGGACTGGCCATAAAAGGAAAAGTAGACGAAAGGATAAAAGACAAAACCGCGCACAAGGCAAAACTACTGTCCCATATTGCTTTTATCAGTCTGCAGTCCGATATTAGTGACAAAGGCGAATATGCAATAGACAAATTTGTTGTGGCAGATAGTTCTTATCTCGATCTTTCACTTCTAAAGTTGCCCGATTTCAAAAAGGTTGACACTAAATTGAATCCTCAGATACTGAACAGGAACAAACCGTTCTACAAGCCTTTTAAAATCAAGCTGGATCCAAGCTGCTCAGATTTCGAATACGACAAGATAGCGGATGACTATCCAAAACTATCAGCAGGAACAGTAAATCTAGAAGAAGTTGTTGTAGAGAATAAAACCAACAAGCCAAAGCTGACTTTTGCAAATGAATTTGGAAACTTTAACCTGAGAGGCTACAAGATAGATGCAAGCTACACTATGCCTTTGCTGCATTTCATATCGTCTCAGGGATTTGGAGTAACCAGGGAGCAAGGACAAGTAGCCATTACCAATAAACAGTCAACATCTTTGATGGGAGGACAATCCACAGTTGAAATTACCATAAACGACAGGAGGCTTTTTTCTTTCAACGAACTGGATTATATGCAGATGACCGAAATAGATGAAATATTCTTAAACCGCCACGCAATGGTTACCGGAATGATGAACAAACAAGGAGTGATAAAAATTTATACGAAAAAGACTTTAAGCAAGACAAAAGAACCTGAATCATTTAAATTCTTTATAGAAAAGGGATTTTCCAAATCAACAAGATACAAAGTAGAAAAATATACAACTTCATCAGGCAAAGGATTTGAAAATTATGGGGCCATTGGTTGGAATCCGGATATTATTTCAGACGATAATGGACGATTTGAATTTGACATAGCAAACTTCAAAAAAGACAAGGTCATCATTGATATCGAAGGAATCAATAATGATGGCCAAATATTTCAGCAAGAACTTCTTCTGGATCTTAATTAAAAAGAAAGCCCGTTTGAATGATCAAACGGGCTTTCTTTTATTCCGGAGTTTCAGTTTTAGATTTCCTGCTGAACTTTATTATTACGGGCAAGATAGTGATCAAGACTAAAATTATAACAATCAATTCAATATGCTGCTTCAGATCGATTTCATAATTTCTCAGAAGGAATCCATAAAGATAATGTCCTGCAAAAATCAAACTGAACGACCATACGAAGGAGCTGATGATGTTGAAGAACATGAATTTCTTTTTTTCCATCATTACAATTCCTGCAACAATTGGCGCGAAGGTTCTGAAAATGGGTAAAAATCTAGCAAAGATAATTGCCCTGCCTCCGTGCTTTTCAAAGAAATCTTTTGATTGGACCAAGTATTTTTTCTTGAACCAGAAGCTATCCTGCTTGTTATACAAATAGTAACCGCTTTTAGACCCGAACCAGTAACCTACCATATTTCCCAGAATACCCGCAAGTGCTACAAAAGTAGCCAGCAATGCAACGTTTAAGAAACTGCTGTCAATCAGAAAAACATTTTCAATCAATTCCCTGTTGTAAATCCCTGCCAGGAAAAGCAAGCTATCGCCTGGAAGAAAGAATCCGGCAAACAGCCCTGTTTCGGCAAATACAATAAACAAAACTAGATAAAGACCTAGCCTGATTCCATTGACATCAAACTCTATATAAAAAAGAGGATCTATAAGGTTTTTCCAATCGAAATTACTCATTTTTGGGTGGTTAAAATTCGAGCGTGAAAGTAAGAATTATTTGCCTTAACCACAATTTTATTCTGATAGTTTTAAGTTTTTATAACTTTAAATAAAGCTACATTGGCTTTTAAAGCCAAAAAAAGTGGAAAGAAATTATCCCTCCACTTTTTTTCCTTGTAAATTATTTTATAACGACACTTGATATTGCGCAATAAATGCACCTTTATGGTCTGTCAGGTCACCTCCGACATTATAAACAGGCCGGTTTTGATAAGACAATGTGAACTTGGATGTTTGTCCGCTCAGAAGCCAGTTCACTCCGACATCATAAAAATTCATATCGTTGTTCAATCTATCATAATGTGCGTGCTGAACGGCAACATAAGGCATCAACGTTGTCTTTCCGATCAGATTTTCCTTGAATTTGTATCCAAGCTGGCCATACAAGACATTCCCTGTTCCATAAGCTGGAAAACCGTTTCCTCCTCCATTCAAGATTGTCGTATCAGTAGTTCCATTTGCAGGATTCATCGGAGCCAGGTTCCTTAGATAATTTGCGCCAAAATCATAATGCGTAAAGTTTCCGTAGAAGCTTATTGCTTGTCCTTTTGAACCAATCGGTGCATCATAAAAAACATCGGCCGCCAGGTGCAGCATATTTGATGTGATCGTATCGTTCACTGCATTTTTATGCCACATTGCATCCTTCTGGTAAATGATCCCGGCACCAATATTCAGAACATTTTTCTTTCCTAGATAACTTCCCGTCGCATAAGGATTTTGATTAGATTCCTGGTCTTTGAATTGATATTGGAAATAACCGTTGTATTGCACTTCGGGAGGTCTTGTAGAAAAACTGGAATTTGTTCCAACAGCGACATTTCCTGTTCCTTTTTGAACGGCCATAGGCTGAGCCAAAGCTACACGATAGTCAAATTTTCCTAATTTACCTTTTGCATAAACCGATAATTTCCTAACAAATTGGTCGGTGACATCGTTGGTGGTTTCTAAAAATAATGGGCCGTCAAGTCCCATCAAGGAACCAACAGCTGAAGAAGAAAACCTTGACAATCCCGTCCAGCCTGAAAGTCCTCCTCCAATCCAAATCTTCTCCTTGTCTAGTGCATATTCCCCAACTGCATCGTGAATAAAAAACCCTTGCTTCCTATCCGAAATATTGTTGAAGTTGTTTTCTCCAATCTGTCCATAAATAAAAACACGGTCCGCAACCTGGCCAAACATTGTAATCCTAAACCTTCTGATTCCTATATCGGTTCCTCCAGATTTCGGAACATCAAAGATCGTAGTTCCAGGATTGTATTCTTGATTCCTTACCCAGACTTGTGACAACAGGGAGAATTTCAAATAATTGGAGCCGTCTTCGTTTAAATATATTTTTTTGTCCTGCCAGAATTCGTGTTTTGGCTTTTCTGGAACAACTTGCTCCTGGGCTTCAATCTTTTGAGGCAAAAGGAAGCTTGATAGCCCAATAAAGGCTAGTGAATAATTGAGTAACTTCATTTGTAAATTGTTTTTGCGAGTCAAAATTAGCAAGAAACTAATTGTTTTCTCTAAATTATTTCTTAATTGAAGCCTTATAAACAAAGGCTTCAATATAATTTTATGCTCCCTGGATTGACTTTCTTCCTGCGAATTCGTGAGTTGAAAGTGGCTTGTGCTTTTCTAAACCTATAATCCTTACAGTTCCGTTATCCACATTTTCATAGTCGTGTTGAAAATGGTGCAGGCTTTCCATTACGGAATGATCGACCAATTTTGTATTCTTCAAGTCAATCGTGATATTAAATCCAGATGGAATTTCTTCCAGCTTTCTCTTGATTCCAAGGAAATTGGTGAAGATTGCAGATTTATTGATTTCAACCAAATATTGATCTCCTTCAAAAGAGACTACTGTCGGTGCTTTAAAGAAGGAGCTGATTGGCGTTCCGTTGATCAAGTGAATGATCATTTTCAAAATAATCCCGGCTGCGATCCCAACCAATAAATCTTCGTACATGGTAAAGAAGATCGTCACCACGAAAATGGCCAATTGCTCTTTTCCGATCTTGAAAGTATGGATAAACTCTCTTGGATGTGCCAATTTTACACCTACGGAAATCAACATTGCCGCCAAAGCCGCGTTCGGAATCAATTCAATCAGATGAGAAGCCAACAATACGAATCCCAGGATAAAAACACCGTGGAAGAAATTTGCCCATCGCGTTTTCGCTCCGTTGTTTACGTTTGATGAACTACGAGCCACCTCAGAAATCATTGGCAATCCACCCAGGATTGCAGAAATGGTGTTCCCTACTCCAACAGCGATCAAGTCTTTATTTGTATTTGATTTTCTTTTGAAAGGATCCAGTAAATCAATCGCTTTTACGGTCAATAGAGATTCTAAAGTTCCCACCAACGCAAACATCACTACATACTTGATGAAAGTTCCGGTTTGCGCCATTCCGTCAAAACTCACGTTTACTTTGATGTTTTCCATCAAATTTCCGATGTGGACCAAGGCATAAGCAGGTTCCGTAGTTTGGAAATTCATCAATAATTCTGCTGGAATCGCAATCAATAAGACCACCAAGGCCGCAGGAATTTTCTTGATGTATTTATTGGTGATGTAAGGCCATCCCAACATAATTGCCAAACTTACCACTCCGATGGCCGTCGCTCTCGGATCTAGATTAGCGATAAAAGTTGGAATATGTCCAAGCAAGGCAATTGGTCCCAAACCTTTTGCCATCGCTGGATCAACATCCAATAGAACCGGAATCTGCTTGGCTATAATAATCAAACCAATTGCAGCCAGCATTCCGTGAATGGCAGAAAGCGGAAAGAAATCGGCCAATTTTCCCATCTTCAGAACCCCGAAGATGATTTGAACCAATCCGGCAACAACCATCGCACCAAGTGCCAGATGCCAACCTTGTTCCCCGCCGCCAAAATCAGCAACTGAACCGGCAACGATAACAATCAATCCTGCTGCAGGCCCTTTTATTGTCAAGCGCGAACCCATCATAAAGCTCACGACAAGTCCTCCGATAATTGCAGCAACAAGTCCCATCAGAGGTGGAAAATCAGAAGCTTTTGCAATTCCCAAGCTTAATGGCAAGGCCAATAAAAACACGATAAATCCTGATACCGCGTCAGAAGAAAAATTCTCTTTTAATCCCGCCAAGCCGTCTTTAGGCAATGGCAATTTATTATTTTGTTTCATTTTGATATTATTTATTTTTTTGTTTTTTGATTTAATTTATGCTGATTTATAAGGTATCTCGTGATACGATTTCATATGTGGTCCAAGGAAAAGCCTCGCATACATCCGCACCACAGAAAGGCCTGAAAAGATAAAGCTCGAAGCTGTGAAATAAGCGAGGATGAATTGGTCGTGGTGGATGTGACTGAAAATCAAATCTTCTCCAATGAAGGTGGTTGTTACCGGGAATCCCATCAAGGCCAAACTCACGATCAAGAAAAACAAGGCCAGTCTTGGATGTTCGTAGGACAAGCCATAAAAACGATTCAAGCTTATGTTTTTCTCGTATTTTCTAAGTTTTGCCAGACATACAATTCCAATTACACCTGCAATCGCAACACCACTCAAATAAAATACCGCTTCTTCAAAAGAGAAATATTCGTTGAATGAAATCGCCAACGCCACGCAAAAGTGATTGGCGATCAAAAGCATCCAGCTTAACAATGGACTCTTTCTTTCGGAAAATGATTTCAAAACCAATACAAATCCGATTATTGAGAACAATCCCGGAAGATATTGTGTCACGGATGGCGCTGCATTTTTTACGACAAAAAGAAAATACAATCCGATCAAATAGGTTGGAATAAATAAAATGTACAATCTTTTTACATTCAAGAAGCTCAATCTCTTTCCTATAAACTTCGAAGGTCTTCGTATTAAATTGTCCATAAAGGATTCCAGATTCCATTCTTTCAGGCTCAGTAAATAGATGGAATATTCCACTCTTTTTGGAAAAGAATCTTCAATTGTATGGTGCTTTGGAACAAAACTGTAAAGCTGTTCACGAATTTTATAGCTCACAACCGAAGGTGAAACCAGAAGCTGATACGTTCTCAGGAAAGCATTTCCTGCAAAGTGAACCAAGGCCAGATTTTCCCAACCTAAAGCTATTTCAATAAAAATGATTCCGATTTGAGCAATGGACGAATATGCAATCTGGCTCTTGATCGAAGATTGGACCCTGCCAATCAACGAGGCAATAATGCTTGTAGTCAAGCCTAGAACTCCAATCAAGATCCTAACCAGAACTTGGTGTTCCCAAAAAGGAAAAGTCCTTAATAAGAGAAAAACGCCCAAGTGGACCGACAGTGAACCATAGAAAATCGCACTTGAAGGCGTCGGACCTTCCATCGCCCTTGGCAACCAGGAAGAGAAAGGTAATTGAGCTGATTTTGCAGCTGCCGCAACTAAAATCATCAGGGAAATAAAGATCCCGATAACGCTGTGTTCCAGCAAATGGTCGTGAACCAATTCATAATTATTGAGTTTCATAAACGAGATGTTTTCGTGCCACAGATGATGGCTCGCCCACATCGCCAAGATCAATCCGATATCACCGATCCTGTAAACCGAAAATACTTTCAAGGCATTTTTCACCGGAAGGTACCTATCCCTGTAAAAAGCAATCAGAAGAAAAGAGGAGATTCCCAAGATTTCCCAACCCATGAACAGAGTCTCGAAATTTCCGGAAAGAACGGCAATATTGTATCCGATATAAAAGAACAGGATCGTATTGAAAAAACGTTTATAACCTGATTCCCTGTGCAAGTAGTAACGGCTGTAAATGGTTACCAAGAAGGTCAAGAAGGCTCCGACCAAAAGATAAACCGCCGTAATCTTATCAAAATAAAAGTCAATGTAGAACTCATATCCTGATGTTTTTATAATGGGAATTTCTTTTAAATTCAATGTAGGATGACCGTTAACGAGCCAATAAACCAAGAATGCTAAAAGTCCCAGCATATGGATTCCAACCGTAAAGAAGGCGGTCCAAGAAATAACCGTTTCCTTTTTAGAAGGAACAAACAAGCTTATAACAAACCCGATCAGCGGGACAATTATAAAAATCTGAAGAATAGAATTCATTGTTAGTCTTGTTTTATTAAGTGAACATCAATATTTCCGAGTGTTTTCTCAATGATAGGGCTGATATCTGAAATCACAGGAATCTTCGCCAACGGATTGTATCTTTCGAAAGCACCATTCTTCATTACGAAAATTTCTTGTGTTTCCGGATTCACGACAGCCAACCTCACCCACTCGTTTTCGAACCATTCAAATGTTGCCGGATTTTTCTTCACCGCTTCCAAAACCACTTCTGGAAAATGCTCCACGATTCCCATCAAGCGAATCGGATCGTGCACTTCCACCATCTGGCTTGGAAGTCCGGGTCTCAAATCCCCATCAATTCCATTTGCAACACCGAAAAGCCCCATGACATTATGTGCCAATTTGGTTCCGGCACCCAATTTTTGATTGTCCACCCTTGAGAAGAAATACTCAAGATTGATTCCACCACAAACTCCCGCAACTGCAGCCAAGATCCCGACAAGGTATTTTCCGTCACCATCCACTTTATAATCGTAGGAATTCAAGAAAGCTCTTCGGTCAAGGTATAGATCCTTGGAAAGATTTCTTCTTCCCACGAAGCAAAGTGTTGTAGTTGCGTGGTTCAATTCAGGCCGAGGCTCGAATAAGGAAACGGATCTGGTCTTGATCTTCTCGTGGATCTTTTTCGCACTTAAAGTCGTATCAATCGATTCAAATCGTCTTGAACGTTCTTTTGCGTTTAAATCCAAAGCAGTTTCAAAAGTGATCTTGTTCTTTTTATGCGCTTCAGTATTTGCAGTATTCATCAGGTTTTCATCATAAAAAGTGATGTCATCACGAGTGGTATCGTGCAAGGCTCCAAAGAATTGCGTTGCTTCTGGAATATGGATTCCATTGGTTGCTAAAATTTCCCTTACTTTCGGGTGGTTTGCCATATAGGCCAGGACTCTAGCATTCACAGAACCTGGTCGGCCAGAACAAGCGCCGCAATCATAGCCCGCATAATGCGTATTGTTTACGCTCGTCGCTCCGTGGCCAACGATGTAAACTATTGGTGCAAAATTGTTGACAAGGCCAATGCTTCGCAGAAGATTTTCAGCTCGCAATGCCATTTCCGGAATGGTGAAACCAATCTGCAAGCCATTTTCAATGTCATCCGGATTTCTATTTTCAATCGTCAGATTTGAAAACTGATCCATATGACGGAAAGACGAAGCCGTCGTTGAGCTCATGGTCGGCTTGAAAATATTCATCGCCAAGCGAAGTCCGGAAAAGAAACCAACCGTTTGCGACATCGCATAACCAGTTACCGGCGTGTGCGTGTGTTTTGCAAAATGCACATTGGATTCCTGCTTTGCAGTACTTCCGATTTCTTTGATCAAGTGCTTTGGGAAAACAGGTGCCGGACAAACTTTTGTATAGGTCTTGCCGTGTTCCGGCTGATAGTAGAATTCAACTCCGAAGAATCCTGCCGTTCCGTAAGTTTCACTCTTGGAATCTGTTTTTTCCACGTATCTACGGATGGAACATTCCCTGTCGTCAATGCAGAACATTGCTTGGAAACTTTTTTCAGAATCGGTATCTTGTACTTTTCCAATGCTGTCAACTCCGGCAAGAACTTGGTCATAGAAGGTCCATTCGTAGGCATCCTGCCAAATCATCATGATCTCGTTTTGCTCGGTTTTTTTGATTTCGGCAAAAATATTCGACGGACGATTTTTCAAGTTGATGCCCAACGGGGCCCAAGTTTCACCAAATCTTTGGTCCAAGGCATCTATTTCCAGGAGCAATTCGAAGATGATCAATTCCTGCAAAGTGATTTTTCGGTGTTCCAAAAGCGTTCCCGGATTGTCTTCAACTGAAGAAACCATTCCCGACCAGCCCTGGTGTGCAAACTGCTGATCGTATAGATATTGCTTGTAAAGCGTTTCATCACCGACTATTATTTTTAATAAATCGGCAATATGCAAATCGTGTTTCTGCAATAACTTCTTGGCTCTTTTGCAATTAAAAAAGCTAGTAAAAGTAGTGCGTTCCATTTCTCGCATCGAAGAAAGGAAACCTTTATTCTCTATCGGAAAACTCCAGATGGAGATGCCTTGGTCCAGATAACTGCATAAAATCCTGAAGAGAATTGGATGAACGTCCAAATCTAGATCAACGTGGAATTGTTTTCTCCAATTTTCTCTCAACAGGCCGATTCTTGGCAGGATCGAGGAATTGTATTTGCCGTAAATAGCCTTTGCCTTCCATTCCAGGATGGCAGGTTCACCTTTTCTTTCGCCAATAATCTGCTCTAAAACGGCTTCGCTTATTTTTCCAGAAGCGTAAAATTTCCTATATTCCTCGAGAGAAAGCGACACTTTATAGCCGAAAATCTTTGATGCCTTTTGAATCGCATCGTAGAATTTCATGTTCTGGAAAGCGTGCAGGGTATTGTGGTGCACAAAGTCTTTCAACGGAGCTTGTGCTGGAAGAAAGTGCTTGATTTCGTGAAGCACTTCGTGTTCATCAAATGAAAGATGATTTGGTTTCATTTCGATTTCGTTCTGTTGAAATCTGGATTTTGTTCAAAAACTAGAGCCCTGTCACCGATTGCCCTTATTTTCATAGGAGCTCGGTGAACACTTCGTGATTGCAGTCGAAAGCTTTCTATCTTAAAACAGTTTTTCCTTGGGCTGGCAAAGCGACCAACAGCAGCTTATGACGGCACATTAGAAAAAGTTCTTAAAATGAAAAGCTTGGAACGGAAAGCAGGATCAGGCCCAAAATATTGAACAAAAGTCAGATGTATTAATAATCGTTTTCTTTTTGCAATTAAAAAAATGCAAAGTGCTGATTATTAAATTACAGAAGATGGAATTTCCAATTACAGAACAAGTCGTAAAGTGGTAATCTTGAGCGTGATTTGAAGACATCAAATCTAAAAAAGTCGTGGGATTGGTAAGATGCAGCAGGATTTCTGAACGAAAGGCTAAAGTTGGAAGCCATTTCTGCATCATCAAGGTCGTTGTCTACTTTCTTGAATTGGTTGAGCAAACCTTGGGCAGCAGCATCGTCGGATTGTGTGATCTCTACTCCTGTCTTCGAATTTGCTTTTTTATGTACAAATTCGCTTTTTGCGCCTAATGAAAGATTGACGACACTGTTTCTGACAATTCCGGCATACAAAAAGAAAAATAAAAGCAATAACGAAGCGAGACTCCGGTTTGCTTGAATTGTACTTTTTAATGCTTTCATTGATTTTGAATTTTGCGACAAATCTAAATCAAAAAATAGTACGCTTGATTTTTTATTATGTTTTTTTTTATTAAAAAATGCCCTAAAATTACTCTTAGGGCATCTATTACGTTTTAGTTGCGATCGTACGAACAGCAAGTATGGAGCTTTTCATAATCTTCATCGGCGGCACGAACCTTTTCAGTGTCGTGGCCAACTTTTGCGATGGCTTTCTGCACTTCCAGATCGTTTGTCTTCTCCTCATTCAGGATAAGATGCAATGTCTGATCATCCTGGTGCCATTCTGCCGATTTCACGCCTGGAACAGTATAAGCAGCTTTCTCGATCCGCTTTTTACACATCTCGCAATTGCCTCTTACCTCTACATCTTTTTTTGCATTTTTGCTTTTCTTCTCTTGTGCCTGAGAGGCAAATCCGATCAGGGAAAGGAAAAGCACGAACATTATTTTTTTCATTTGTATAGTCTTTAAATTGTTATTGAATTATTTTATTTTGAATCGCAATCCCGCATAAAACATTTGTCCAAAAACGGGTGCATAAATTATGGAAGTATCAAAATGCGGACCAAACGGGTCGTGGCTTCCCAAAATTGCCTTGTCCTGCTTGTAATTTCCTAGATTCTCAACTCCTGCATACATTTCGAAAACAGATGAAAAAGTTCTCGTGATCTGGGCATTCATCAGAGAAAATGCTGGTGAATAGTCTCCCAGTCGTTCCATTGCTGGATTGGAAGCGGTATTTGGCAATCTCTGTTTTCCCATCCAATTGTAGGTGAAATCGAATTTCCATTGCTTTCCTCCTTCAACAATATGCGTCTCGTAGGCCAGATTGGTAAAGAAACGGTGTTTCGCCTGCAAAGGCCGTTCGATGTTCCCGCTTAAATATTCGGTTTGGATGTCGTAATATTTGTAAGCTGTCCTCAAATTGAAATGCTTCGCTAATTCGTAATTGAATTCAACCTGCAAGCTGTTTGCATACGATTTCCCATTGTAAAACAAGGCCTGCTGTGGTCCTGCATATAAATCTACTATTGCCTGATTTTGGAAATCGGTCCTGTAGAAATCAAACCCAATGTCTGCCGACTTATCGAAAAGCAAGAATCCTTGCATAAAACTCACGCCATAATTCCACGCAATTTCTGCATCCAGACCGTAAATGCGTCCACTTTGATTCAAGATATCAAAAACCCTTGAACTTGCAAAAAGCTGTTGGTTTTCGGCAAAAATATTGGCTGATCGCTTTCCTCTTCCTACGGATGCTCTCAGAACAGCCTTGTCCCAAGGATTGTATCGGATATGGAGCCTTGGCGTTGCGAAAAGTCCCAAACGATTGTGCTTGTCCACTCTTCCTCCGGCTACAAGACTGAAATTTGTAGTATTGTCATAGGTGTATTCAAAAAAAGCACCTACGGAAGTATCAATCCTGTCGTAATTTCCAGCAATATTCGGAACCTTTACATATTCATTGTAATCATCGTACGTGAAATTCAATCCAGTTGCGAATTTGTTCATCGTATTGTCTATAATGGAATTGAAAATAAGGTTCGAATAATAGCTTTTCTGCGTGATATCATATTGATTCAAGCCAAAATACGAATCCTGCTTGTGCATGTTCAAGGAATTCTGGAAGCCAATGCTTTGAAACGGCATGTCAGGAAAGACATATCCTAGTTTTGTAGAAACATCAAACTTTTCGGTATTGATTTCTGAACCCCAATAATTGGTTGTTCCTTTATCCCTATCCTTGTCAAATTCAAGTTCTCCTGTTTGTTTTTCATCCTTCATGTACCTGAAATTGATAAAACTTACCCATCCCTTTTCAGCATTGGTATATTGCCAGCGGTTTAAAACATTGATTTGTTTGCCCAACGGATTGTCAAGAAAATGATCGTGGTTCATGTCGTTTTTGGAAACCCTTGTATTCCCGTGGACAAACAAGCTGCTGCTCCATTTATCCGAAATCTTTTTGTTGAAATGGGTATTCAATTCAAAACGGGAGTCGGTAGAACCGTAAGCATTCAAGAAGAAAGGAATGTCACTCGCTGGCTTTATCAGTTCTGTATTGATCTGGCCTGAAATGCTTTCGTAACCGTTTACTACAGAGCCGGCACCTTTGGTAATCTGGATGCTTTCAATCCAGGTTCCAGGCGTAAACGAAAGCCCGTACGCTTGTGAGGCTCCCCTGACGGATGGGATGTTTTCTTCGGTTATCATCAGGTAAGGACTTGTAAGTCCAAGCATTTTGATCTGCTTTGTTCCTGTCAAGGCATCCGAGAAATTAACGTCGATGGACGGATTGGTTTCGAAACTTTCCGCCAAATTGCAACAAGCGGCCTTCAGCAATTCCTTGCTTGTCATTACTGCCGTGTTGGTTACTGATTTATAAGATTTTCTTATACTTTTTGATTTTGCTTCTACCTTGACTGCTTGCAAAGTATCCTGGGCAAAGGCATTGAAAGACAAAAACAATAATAAGAATATTGAAATGTGTTTTTTCATGATTTAATTTTAATGTTTAATAAAGAGTCCAACCGCTAAGTTTCGCGATTCCTTTAAACATTAAAATCAGGCGTAGAAAATGTATTGATTGTAGAGCTTGAATAAAGGTGGTGCATTCGCTTCACAATAATAGACTATTTTTTCAGATTGCTTGAAAGCAGCAACTTCATTGAAAACGATTGGCTTCCAATCTTGCAATACAAATGGAACATCAATATGGAAAGAAAAACTCTTGATGATGGTATCTGGAGATTTGTCTTCCAAATCTACCACCTTGTCCTTGCAGCATTGCTTGTGGTCTTTTTCTTTTTCTGCACAACATTCTTTAACCGCAGTACTTTTTTTAGGAGCATCACCTCTTTCTTTAATACTATAAACGGAAGAGATAGAAGCAATTTTTCCTCCACAAAAATGTACATTGAAGGCAAGCCCGATATTGGAAACCAATAACAGGATGGCTAAGAACAAGCTTGTACATTTTTTGACATTCATACCGCAAAAGTATTCAAAAAAGTTAAACCTCAGCGCTTTATTTCTTTAAAAATTGATCCTGATAATAAAATGCAGGCAGAAACAACAACAAGAAAATAGGCTGGATGATGAATCTCCTGACATAAAACAGGATCATGCTTTTGTCTGGCGAATAAAAATAAACGATCGTAAAAAAGGATAAGATCAGCAATATAAAAAAGAGGGTGTAAAGAATCCCTGCAAACTTTATCAAATCTGGCTGTTTGAAAATCACATACAGAATTCCCAATGAAATAATGGTGTTCAGCAAATAACGCAAGCTCATACCAACAAACAATTTGAAATGATCCAATGTTGGAAGTTCAGAATTGAAGAAATCTCCCTTGAAGAAATTCAAAAAGGGATCATAAAACAATTGATCTTCAAAACTTCGAATCAAGGCCAATAGCAAAACCAAGAAAATTACTGCTGCGGTTGCTCTTTTATGACGAAGTATTTTTTTTAGCATATCGCTGGAATTTATTTACCCAAAGCACCCATAACAAGAAAATAAAACCGTAGATGATCAACGGAAAGATTACACCGTGAAGCAGATTTTCATATTGGGGATAATTAATAATTCCTATTATCAAGAGCACAATTCTCGCAACATTCAATAGATGTATCGCCAGAATACCTGCAACAATATAGCCGAAAGTCCTGAGAAAACTACCACTGAAAGCCACTATGAATGCTGCAAATAGAATCATTATGCTGATTGCATTACAGCCTTCAATAATACGGACAACAGGATCTCCATCTACTACAACCAAAACGGATGGCTCTCCCCTGGAAGGTTTAAGTTCAACAGTATAATCAAGAGCTGCCATGACGTCCTGTGTCTGATTCGATACTGATTGCGTCATCGCATCGGTTTCAAATCCTTCAGCATCAAACTGGCTCAAGAAAACCTGATAAGCAAGAATCAAAAGCAGGTAGGTAAGGAAGAATTTACCCAGGAATACTAAAAAAGGACGGTATTTTTTTAAATAGTGTTTCAAAAATATAGTTTTAACAAATTTATATAATTTTAAGCCATCAGCAATTGATACTTTTGTATAAAAAATCAAGCACGATGACTTTTCAAGAATTACAACCAAAAGTACAAGATATTTTACATCATACGAATATTTTAAGAGAAGATAAACTTTTACAGATCTGTCATTTGCTCCGTGACAATGTGGATTACTATGACTGGGTAGGATTTTACTTTGCCAATCACGAGGAAAAAACGCTGCATCTTGGCCCTTATGCTGGAGAACCTACGGATCATACCATAATTCCTTTCGGGAAAGGCATCTGTGGACAAGTGGCAGTTTCGAATGAAAACTTCGTTGTTCCGGACGTAAAAGCCCAGGACAATTATATTGCTTGCAGTTTTACTGTAAAATCTGAAATCGTGGTGCCTCTTTTCGTAGAAGGAAAAAACATCGGACAAATTGATATCGATTCGAATGTGATTGATCCTTTTACCGAAGCAGATGAGCGCTTCTTAGAATTTGTAAATGAAGAAATAGCGAAGTTATTCTAGTCGTTGTTTTCAAACGATTGGATTGAATTTTGTTAGAATTCAACAACAAGCACTAAAAACAGACTGGATATTAATGATTTAAAAATTTTGGTCGTTACATTTATTCCAATTAAACATCCAACAAACTTGTATTTCTAAAAATAAATACTACTTTTGCACTCGAATAGGAAAAACTTATTCATACATAATAATCATTAAACAATATTAGCATGTACTTAACTAAAGAAGTTAAAGAAGAAATCTTCGCTAAACACGGAGGAAAAGCTGAGAACACTGGATCTGCTGAAGGGCAAATCGCTTTGTTCACATTCAGAATCAACCACCTGACTGGTCACTTGAAAAAAAATCGTCACGATTATAATACAGAGCGTTCACTAGTGAAATTGGTAGGTAAAAGAAGAAGCTTGCTAGATTATCTTAAGAAAACGGAAATCAACAGATACCGTGAGATTATCAAAGAATTGGGTATTAGAAAATAATCCATACAGAAAAGAGGTGCTCACGCGCCTCTTTTTGTTTTTACATTATTGCATAAAAAGTTTGGTTTTTCATTGGGTTTTAGAACAATAACTACACACAACAACTACAACACAACTAAAACCCATTGTTTAATCAATTTAGAGAATTAATTTATGATTCCACAATTATTTGTAGAAAGCATCGATTTAGGTGATGGCAGAAGCATCACAATCGAGACAGGACGTCTGGCGAAACAAGCTGACGGTTCTGTAGTAGTAAGAATTGGAAAAACTGTTATTTTAGGTACAGTTGTTTCCGCAAGAAAAGCAAGTCCGGGTATCGACTTCTTACCGTTAACGGTAGATTATCGTGAAAAGTTTGCTGCAGCAGGTCGTTTTCCTGGAGGTTTCTTCAAAAGAGAAGCACGTCCAAGCGATAATGAGGTACTAACAATGAGATTGGTGGATCGTGTTTTACGTCCGCTTTTCCCAAGTGATTACCATGCAGAAGTTCAAGTTATGATCCAGTTGATGTCTCATGATGAAGACGTTATGCCGGATGCACTTGCAGGTTTGGCGGCTTCGGCAGCACTTGCATTGTCTGACATTCCTTTTGAAACTTTGATTTCTGAAGCAAGAGTTGGAAGAATTGATGGAAAATTCATCATCAACCCGTCCCGTGCACAATTAGAATTGTCTGACATCGATATGATGATCGGAGCTTCAACAGATTCTATCGCGATGGTGGAAGGTGAAATGAAAGAAATTTCAGAAGCAGAAATGGTGGAAGCCATTAAATTTGCCCACGAACATATCAAAAACCAAATTGCTGCACAAGAACGCTTGCAAGCTGCTTTTGGAAAAAAAGAAGTTCGTACGTATGAAGGAGAAAGAGAAGATGAAGCAATTTACGAAAAAGTAAAGGCTGCTTCTTACGATAAAATTTACGCGATTGCAAGTAAAGGTTCAGCCAAACATGAGCGTTCAGCTGCGTTTGACGAAGTAAAAGAAGAAGTAAAAACTTTATTTACGGATGAAGAATTGGTAGAAAATGGAGATTTAGTTTCTAAATACTTCAAGAAAGTCAACAAAGAAGCGGTTCGTAATGTAACTTTAGATTTAGGAACACGTCTTGACGGAAGAAAAACTACAGAAATCAGAGACATCTGGTGTGAAGTAGATTATTTACCATCTGTTCACGGTTCTGCATTGTTTACACGTGGAGAAACTCAGGCTTTGGCTACGGCAACTTTAGGAACTTCTAGAGAAGCCAACCAAATCGATTCACCATCTGAACAAGGAGAAGAGAAATTCTATTTGCACTATAATTTCCCACCATTTTCTACAGGAGAAGCTCGTCCATTGAGAGGAACTTCAAGAAGAGAGGTTGGTCACGGAAACTTGGCACAGAGAGCGTTGAAAAATATGATCCCGGCTGATTGTCCTTATACCATCCGTGTGGTTTCTGAAGTTTTGGAATCTAACGGTTCCTCTTCAATGGCTACCGTTTGTGCCGGAACATTATCGTTGATGGATGCTGGTATTCAAATGATCCGTCCGGTTTCTGGAATCGCGATGGGATTGATTACGGATGGAGATCGTTTTGCTGTACTATCTGATATCTTGGGTGATGAAGATCACTTAGGTGATATGGATTTCAAGGTGACTGGTACTTCAGAAGGAATTACAGCTTGCCAGATGGACATCAAGATCGACGGATTGAAATATGAAATCATGGAGCAGGCCTTGGCTCAAGCTCGTGATGGACGTTTGCATATCCTAGGAAAATTGATCGAAACTCTAGACCAGCCAAGAGCAGATGTAAAAGTCCACGCTCCAAAAATCATCATGCGTACCATTCCTGGTGCTTTCATTGGTGCATTGATCGGACCTGGAGGAAAAGTAATCCAAGAATTGCAGAAAGCTACAGGAACAACAATCGTAATCAACGAAGTTGACGAGCAAGGTGTTGTTGAAATCCTTGGAACTGATCCTGATGGAATCGCAGCTGTATTGGCAAAAATCGACTCTATCATCTTCAAACCACAAGTAGGAGAAGCTTACGAAGTGAAAGTAATTAAGATGCTTGACTTTGGTGCTGTTGTAGAATATGCTGAAGCTCCAGGAAATGAAGTATTGCTTCACGTTTCTGAATTGGCTTGGGAAAGAACTGAAAACGTAACCGATGTTGTAAACATGGGCGATGTTTTCCAAGTGAAATACTTAGGTTTGGATCCTAAAACAAGAAAAGAGAAAGTTTCCAGAAAGGCTTTATTGCCAAGACCTCCAAGAGATGAAAACGCTCCAAGAGAAGAAAGAGCGCCTCGTCCTGAAAGACGCGACGATCGTAGAGACGACAGAAGATAAATTACAACTGTAAAAGGTTTAATTCAACTAAAACCCCATTTCATTAATTTGAGATGGGGTTTTTAAGTTATAATCTAAGCCAGAATACTAAACTTGCTGCGCTAATTCAGCTTCGGTATGAAGAGTGCAAACCCAATTATTCTTTTCTTTGATCCAGGTAGAAGTACAAGCACATTTCATTGGCGCTTTTTGTTTGTCATCTGCTATTCCCAATTCTATAATGTAGGCTATTATCGCACCATTTTCACCAAGTGATTGCGCTTCGACATTGGATATATCCACTAGTTTTATCTTAGCGCCATCGCCTGATTCAAACATCTTTTTAAAAGTCGCTTCGTCTACACTTCGCACACCCGTTTTACCGGCAATTATACAAGGAAAACGAGTCAGGTTTTTTACCGTCTCATAATCGTGGTTTTCCATTCCCTGCCAATATTTTTTCTCCAGTTCTATGATTTGTGTTTCCATAATCATCACTTTTCAGATTAAACAGTTATACAAAGTTCAAACTAATATTAAAATGCAGGTGTACTTTTAACATAGATTTAGTTGAGGATAAAAGGTGCCGGAGTGGTGAATTCAAAATGCTATAACATTAGTCTTGTCAGTATTGGCAGTAGTTTATTTCAACCCTTGTCATTAATTATTTCGAGTGCCTTTTTTTCTGCATCTTCAGATTTGACTTCAATATCAGGATGCACACCAACCTTGTCCAAACGAATTCCGTCATACGTATAGAAATCGGCAATGGGCAGCATAAGCATATATTTACCCGAAACAACAAAAGGGGAAGCAGACAACATTGCACCAGCCGTTTTTTCACCTATGATTGTGGCCTTTTTTCTGTTTTTCAACACATAGACAATCGGCTCGCAGGTACTTGCAGTATTGCCATTGGTCAAAACGTATATGTTTCCTTTGAATACAGGATTGCTAGGTTTTTTAAAGACGAGTTTTACTCCGGGTGACTTTTTCAGCTCATCTCCAAACTCATCGGTGCTTTTGGGCTGAAGTTCAACTAGCGTATTGAATGATCCGGGTTGATAACCGGAGTAGTTTAATTTATTTGTTGGAAAATAACCCACTTCCAAATCTTCAGATACAATGTATTTTGCCAGTGCAAAAGCGGCACTGATACCCCCGCCTCCATTATCCCGTAAATCAATGATAATATTCTTATAAGCTGCATTCTCTACTATCTTGGGTAACACTATTGCCAATTCTTCTTCCGAACTGCTGAAATTCTTAATTTTCAGGTAGGCTGTGGCGCTGTTTTTTTCTTCAAAAACAACCGACTTCTGTGTATTTACTGTTTCATCATTTACAAGCTCTCCATTGTCAGCCGTATCCTGCGTAATTACTAAAGTCAAATGGGTAAAGGGAAGTTTTCGGGCAAGCATGTTAAAGCCGAAAAACAATTCAATGTCGTCATGGGCTTCCTTACAGAGCTTTTCAAACTTTTTTTCAAATGTTGCCCAGCCTTTGGTTTGCAATACATCCTTTGAATAAATATTATCCCGTATTGTTTTTACTATTTTTGGATAGAGTTCGTTATAGCTGATCTTGTCTTCTGTCGATTTTACACCACGTATTGTACCGATGAGTTTTCCATCAATATTGAGTAACTTCCCACTTAATAGTTTATTCTTTACACTTCCTTTAAACTTTAATTTTCCGAACATGGGAATGTTTGTGTCGCCAAGTAAACTATCCCTTTCCTGTGTTCCCTTGATGGTTACGATTATTCCTTTTTTGGGCAGCTTGCCTAAAAGTCTTCCCAATCTGGCCTTGCCTCCACCTATCATCCGAGCATCGGCATTTTTGGGAGAAGTTATGGCAAACTGGCTTTTGGAAACAGCTACATCCAAAAAGGTAGAAATCACGGTGCCGTTACCAAAATCTATCTCGCTTTTAAAATGCGATGGATTGTTTTGTGCAAAAGAAGGATTAAAAAGAAAAATCAGTGCGAAATTCAAAACGATGAACTTCATTTTCGTGTTGCCGTGCATAGGTTTTATGATTTAAATGAGTGGTCAAAGTAAATGCGAAATACTTTGCCATTCAATTAAATGTGATGAAACGATTAGCTTTTTTGACGAGTGGATAGGTCAATACCACCTTTCTTTTCCTGAAGATCAAAACATGCTATTCTTGATATGCTTATAATAGGTTTTTGACAGTAGAATTTCCTTTTCACCTACTACAAAAGAGATTTTTGCACCCTGAGAATTACCCACAATTTCTTTTATGGTGCTCCTATTGACAAGATAGGAACGGTGGCATTTTTCTAAAAAGGGCAACTGCTGCCAAACATTGGATAACGTTTGCCTGAATGTTTTGGACATGACCTTTTTGCTTTCATCAACAAAGCAGATCTCTACATAGTTTTCTACCGCTTTAACAAATAATAAGTCGTCTTTTTCCAATCTTAGGATTTCATTCTTATTTTCTCCAATCAGCAGGAATAAATTCTTTGGGAGCGGAACAATGCGTTCACCGAACTTCTGTCTTAAATAAAGCATCGGAGGAACAAAAACAGGAAGCATGCAGGTGACCGTAATGCTTAAAAAGCGCCAATAGGTTGTCAACGTATAGCTTAATCCTCCATTCACTATAGTCCTATTATATAAATAGAGTACCGTTCCCGAAAATAAACAAAAGAGCAGTGTGGTAATAATTTCATAGCGTACAGACCAAACTTTACCAATCCTAAAATACCAGCTATTTTCAATACTGCTCTGAATAACAAATACGACAAAAATCAGGATGCCATAACCTGAAAGAAGGGCTATTTTATTGTCCGCTTCGAATTGACTGGTATCAAAAGGTTGGAGAACAATAACGATAAAGGACAAATAAATACATAAAATAAGACCAACCAATACTTTCCTTCTTGTTGAGGCTATAAAGTGTATTTGTTTTTTTAAAGAATCCAATTTACATATTATTTGAAAAGCTAATATAAACAAAAAACCGCAAGCTTCTTTACGGTTTTTGTTTGTGGACACGGATTAAAAATCTACGCTAATTGGGGATATCCGAGCCTTTACTTTGCGATCGGGAGTTAATGCCTAGAAATGATTGATCTACGTAAAACAGAAACCCATTTCAGTAGTTTGAAATGGAGTTCTAAATTTCACCTATTTCTTATTATGCATGGGAAGAGACTTGTGCGAGAATAGATTAAATTTCTCCCTTATAATTTGGGTCAAAATCCACCATCCATTCGATGCCATATTTGTCCCTAAACATTCCGAAATAGGAACCCCAAGGGCTCTCTGCGATAGGCATTTCAATTTGTCCGCCGGCCGAAAGTCCGTTGAACAATTTATCTGCTTCTTCTTTGCTTGCTGCACTGATGGAGATTTTCGACCTGTTTTCGTTTTCATTTGTTTTTCCCATAAATTCGGGAACATCATTACCCATCAAGACATTCTTGCCAATAGGCAAGGCAATGTGCATTATTTTTTCTGCTTCGTGTGCTGCCATAGGAAATGCATCATTGGCCAGGTCTTTGAAACGCATCACTTTTGCGAATTCACCGCCAAAAACGGATTTGTAAAAATTGAAAGCTTCTTCAGCATTGCCGTTGAAGTTAATGTGTGGATTGATCAGTGCCATAATTTTATCTTTTTAAAGTGTTGTCATATCCTTAAGTTCCCTACACTAATACTCTATCTTAGAGCAATGTAAATGTAGTAAATCTATCTTTTCAAAATGATATTTTTGAAGGGTTTCGAAGCCGGGAGGCTTCTCAAGAGCACCGCAACTTTATCAAAACTTCGGAGAGCTGGAGTTTAATACTTCACTGTAGCATACTGCCATTGGCAACCCGAAAACATCAACTTCTTTTTTTTGAGGCAATGAATTGATGACTCTATTTGGCAAATTGTTGGCGCAAATAGCCAAACACATCGCGTCAATTATATCATCCTTTGCCACCTCTTTTCTTAAAAATTTCAAGACCGCATCACTGAAAACTGTTTTTACTCTTTCGTCATAAAGCGCTAAAAGATCCAGTCGCTCTTCCAAACCTTCTTGTGTCTTTTTATTGTATTTCATTGACTTTCCTCCATTTAAAAAATGAAATGCGATTTCGGGATGCGATTCATTGATATTTAAAATTCCCAAATTATGATTTCTTAAAAACAGATCTACTTGTCGAATCTTATCAAAAATAAAATAACTCTGCTTTGAGATGCCTTTTCCTAAAACCAATCTGTTGCGTCTATTCGCCTCTTCGAAAGTGGAAGCTTCAAGTGCTTCACGACAGGGAACATTAAACACACTACTTTTTCTGTGACCTTGCAAAACACTACGCATTAATTTCTCGCAAGTTCTTTCAGGACTTTTCTGACTGGCAACGCCAATAGGCATATCTATAAAATAGACACAATTCTCACCAAAATAAGCTACTGCATCCGAAATGGTATCAAACCTCAACACTTCCATATCAGAACTTACCGAAATCCATCCTGAACGACATCCATCAATACCAACCGATTTCATATATCATTATTTAAAAATTTTGCCCAATGCTCATTTACTCTTTAAACGCTAGTACATTATTAATTGCTTGATCATTTAATTACTTAATTTATCGATGTGCTGTATAATGGTCTTGATTTGTTTCTCTTCGCTTTTTTGAGAAAGGATACTGTCTAAAATCTCCTTTTTTTCGGATTCATTTAGTTTTTCAAAGGCTTCTAAAACGCCCGATTCCTTGAAGGTCGCTAAAATTTGCTTTTCAGTTAGTTCCTCTTTGTTTGAAATCCGATAAAGCGATACCGTCACACTATCGCCACCCGTTTTGTTGATTGCTGTCCTAATTTCATTATTTATGGATAGCATTTTTTCTTCTCCTTTTATTGGTGCAAGGTTTCTTGATTCAATCTTATAGTCATCAATTGTTCCTGAGACTTTTATATCGCCCCATTTTCCTTCAATATCTTTTGAATTTGGAATACGCAAATGATACGTCCAAGCACCTTTTCCCTGTTCGTATACTAATTCGAGTTTTTCGTCTTTTATAATATAGTCCATATTTTCGTTTTTCCTTTGAACCCAATAGTGCGGGTTTACAATGCTTGCCCGTTATAATACATAGGATGCGAAGTCGTGAAACTCCGCATTATTGCATTTCAAGAATTCTTTTCAGCGTCTTTAAATCTGCTTCCACTAATTGAGCATCGTTTTCAAATTCTTCCTTCGTTTTGTTTGGATCTCGGAATAGCGTAAAAACCACTTCACTGCTTGCGCCATTTTTTATGACCCGCAAAGCATTGTGTATGACGTTACCATCAGGAAGTTTAACTTTATGATCAACAATTCCAAATTCATTTTTTGGCGTCATTTCTATTTCAATCATTCCCAAATTTGTTTTTGCGAACCAAATATGGTCAGCTTTTTTTGAAATCGATTCTGCGAACGCAAGCCATTTAGGAAAATTTTCAGGATTTGACACGTAATTGTAAACGTCATCACTAGATTTATTTACAGCAATGCTGAGATTTTTAGTTGAAGAACTTTCATCCATAGTCTGTACTTTTTTAGGTTTAGAATATTACAGCTAGAAACAAAAACTGCAACCAATAAAGTTAAGATTTTATTTTGTAAAGAAGTAAATTTCATAGTTGCAAAGTTTTGTATAATGTTGGCTAATCTGCTAACTGGTGTGGAGATTCATTTTAAAGGTTGTTGTTTTGTATTTAAGAAAATGCGGTGTTTTTAGGTGGGATTCGTATGCGCTCTTATCAGCATAAATTTCAAGGATTCTAAAAGGATTGTTAATCTAAAATCCTATCTATCACTGCCTGTAAACAATCCCAAACATAATACTCTGCGAACCAAAATCATCAATCCTCTCGTTGAACAATCCATAAGGCGACCATTGATAATGAAATTGCAGGCCAATATTCTTATAATTGACCTTGATACCTTGAGAGAGATAAAAGGTGGTCAGCACTTCATTGGTGTACTCCCCTTTTCCAAATTCCAATTCATCCGGAGCACTATAGAAGTTCAATGCCAGGCCAATTCCCGAATTCCATTCTGCATTAAAGTTATTCGATTTCTGGGAAAGCGGAATCACTTTTGCAAAACGGGTTCCGATGTTTATGCCAAAATGATCTGACTTATACTTTGCAATAGAATCCCGGTATTTGAAATCGGTACGAATAGGATTTTTGGGTATGAAAAAATTAAAACCAAAATCAACATAATCCTCCTGAAACATCTTTGTCCTGAACCAGAATCCGAAGGACGGCGACATTTCGAATTTATTCGCCAAATTTCCTAAAGGCTTAATAAATCCAGCTTCCACATAAACTCGTTCATATTCCGCCTCCAAGGAATCGGACTTGGTTTGCGCTTTAGCCGTATAAAACAGCACGCAACTTATAACTAGAAATATTTTTTTCATCTTTTACCAATTTATAAAAGGCATCGACCTTTTGTTGTTGACATTCCAAACCCCAAGTTGCAATCCCTTGGAATTCGATTTATTGAAAACCCCGATCTGCACGCCATGGTTGTTGCGGGTCTGGTTGAAGATTCCCAAATGCAGTCCTTTTAAGTCATAGGATTGGTTATAGATGCCAATTGTTGAACCAATCAATCGGTTGTTGGCGTTGCAAATTCCAATCGAAATACCATTTTGCTTGTCGGCAATGGTACCCAAAGGCGCCAAGGAAAGCCCGTTGAAATCATTAAATTTATTGCCCAGCGAAATATTCAAACCATTCATGCTCGTGGTTGTAAAAAAGCATCCTGTACTAAGATTCACGCCATTGATCCGTAAGTGTGGCGTGTGGGTAAGATTCTTGATTTTAAAATACTCCTCGGTTTTCTTGATACTGTCAGGCGTCTTGTTGTTCTTGATGATTTCCGGCAAATACACGATTGCCATAAACGCCATCAATACACCAGCGGCAGGAGCGGGATTTGCTTCAAGATTCAGTCCGTTGATGGTTTGATTGGCGATTCTCTTGTTGGCCACATATCCGAGTCCGAAAGCCAATCCGTTGACCTTGTCGATTTTTTTAGAGATGGGGGAAATTGCAAAAATCTGTGCGTGTGTTGCTACTGGCTCAACCACCGGAGCTTGAATGGTGTCCTGAGCACATACAGCACCCGACAAAATACCTAGAAGGAATAAGAATTTCGTTTTCATGATTTAAGATTTTGATTTGTTATAAGAATATTGAACCCTGTAATCTGTTCCGGCGGCAAAAAGAAGCACCATACCGCTGCGATTGATGTATTTATCCACCACAAGAGTAGAGTCGTTGAGAACAGTCAGCCTGATCCTATCGATGTTGGTATTGCAATAAACGGGAGGCAAAAAGACATTCTTTTTGGCCAGATAGATTTCGTAATAATTCTTTTTGAATTTACCATCGAAGGCCCTGAACCCGTTTCTGCCCAAATAATTGCTTTTATACTCCACCCTGAAATCTCCTGAAGCATCAAACTTTACATGCACTATTTCTGCCTTTTCATAAATTCCAAAAAGACTGAGAAAATCTGAATTTCCCGCGCTAGTGTCAAGCGTTAAATTCAACTCATTATTGATGGTCATTTCCTTTTTCTGAAAAACATTCCTGAAAGCACAGGAAGTAAAGAGGATCATCAATACCGCTAATCTGATTATTGTCTTCATTGTTATTTTATTTAAAATTACAAGACAAACCTATTGCGATTATCACACATAAAATTGCGTAAATCAATTATATAAATTCCTATATTTGTGATTATCACAAATTATGAACTATCAAGAACTGCTTCTAAAGGCAATTAGAAAACAAATTCCAAAGTCAATCTCAATAATCGACGAGATTGCTTCTGTCTTGAATATCAGCTATGATGCCTCGCACAGGAGGATTTCCGAAAAGAGCAAGTTTTCCATTGACGAAACCATCCAGCTGGCAAATCATTTTAATATTTCGCTGGACCATCTGTTTTTAAGGGAAGAAAAAATAATCGTGGAGAAAACCATTGAGATTGAGACCTTGAAGGATATGTTGCAGTATTTCAAGAAATCGGCAGAACAGATTGATTTGCTGACGAAGAATCCCAAGGCAGTCCTTTTCTATTCTGCCAAGGATATTCCGCTGTTCTACTTTATGGACAGTACGATTCTCTCCAAATTCAAGGCGTATGTATGGTTGAATCTGTTGAATCCGAATCAGAAGAAAGTCAGCTTTGAAAATTTTGTGATCGATGAGTCTTTTTTGGAACACATGCAAAAACTCAAGCACATCTATGAAACTGTAAGCGTAAGGGAAGTTTGGAACGATACTACTATCAACAGCAGCCTGCAGCAGATCTTATACTTCTACGAAGCGGGAATGCTCGATCTGAAAAGTGCAAATGCCCTTTGCAAGGATTTGAAAAGGATCATCAATCTGATCCAGGACAAATGCAACAAACCTGATGGAAATTTTTCCATCTACTACAACGAGCTGATACTGCTCAACAACAACATGCTTATTGAAACCGAAGAAAAACTGACGATGTTCGTACCTTATACACTGTTAGGTTATTTCATCACGGACAATGAAAGTGCCTGCAAAAATGTGCATCAGTTTTTCAAACAGCAAATCAACAATTCGAAGGCACTGAACCAATCGGGTATAAAAGAACAGAACTTGTTCTTCAACAGGGCCATTCGAAAAATAGATTATTATACCGAAAGGCTCAATAATCAAGTTGATTTGATGTTTTGATTTTTATTGATTCGAAAGTATCAGCTTTTCTTCAATAAGATTTTTTCCTGGGTGAATTGATAGGCCGCTTCAAGGAACGCTACCATCTTGCCCCAATTTGCGTTGGGTTCAAAATAATTCTTATATTCCTTGATCGTCCTGATCGTCAATTGATTTCCTTTTATTGAAGCCGTGCTGGTGAACTTTCCGGTTTCATTTTCCACTTTCTTGTTCAACTTCTCGATGCCGGTAACCGTGTAGCCAGCTGGAATTTCAAAAACAATTTCATTGTCAAATGATCTCGGAAAACTCATGTAGACGTTGTTGTCACGCTCTTTTTCCTTCTTGTCGATTTCAATCTGGTCCGTCAAGATCTTGCCGATTTCAACGATGTAGTTCTCACCTGCTTTCTTGACAAGATTGTTCTTGATTAAAAAATCGTCCTTGTAAACAAATGGCTGGTTGCTTCCAAAGCGTCCCGTATTCTGGACCTCATAGGCAACTTCGTCAATTTCAAAACCAAATTCCTGGGAAACCGACTTTTTCAGTTCTTCTTTCTTCTTGTCTTTCAGCTTTGCAATCAATGCCGTGAATTCCTTCCTGTATTGTTCCTGCTTCTTTTTGTTTTTCACCAGATCCAACAAGGATTCCGTCTCGTATTTCTTGTAATCCTCATTTACAAAGTCATAGAACTCTAATTTATCTGCTTGTTCGTACTCCTTGAAATGCCCGAAGAACGACGAAACCCTGCTCACCTTTAAATCAGACAGATTGGCTTCCAATGAAATATTTGAAACCCTTTTGGAAACATTATCTGCCGATGTAGTTTTAGGCAGTGTGACATTTTCCGCATCGACAACTCTTTTACCTTTTGAAACCTGGAGCGAATAGGCTTCGGTATTTTCCAGATTGTAGTTGAATTGGTCGGCACTTGAAAATGGTGTAAAGAATTCCAGATAAATCGGCGTCGCCGTATTTACCTTAAGCAATAATGTCACATTCTTCTCAATCAGTAAATCCTTGATTGGCCCGTTGTATCGTGCCGTACCAATGATGATGTCATAATTGATCTCGTTTTTCTTCAAGAAGCCCATGAAGTGGTTGATGAACTGCTCCTCATTTTTAATGAAGACTGGGTTTGAATAATATCCGAAAGGATAAAATATATTGGTTTCATTGGCAATAAAAGCTTCAAAATATCTTGTGAAATAGATGTGCCTTGTATAATAATAGACTTCCCTTACTTTCTCTTCATCGCTCTTGAATGATTTCGATTTTACAAAGGAATTGATCTGGCTGATGTCACCAAAAGGCCTGAATTTGTCGTTGTAATATTTAAAGACATCATCTTTTGTAACGGTCTTCTTGATGATGCTTTCCTTTTCAGAAAGGAAAGCTTCCGCTCCCGCTTCAAACCTTGATGATCTCGCAAAATAGACCTGGAATTTGTAGAAGGGCAATTCTACTGCCGGATAAAACCATCTTGGGAATTCATCTTTTTCGATATCCTTCGCTACAAGTTCATATTTCCTTTCTCCTCCCTTGTTGAATGTTTCCTTAAGTTCCGGAGCTCCATTATAGGTATTGAAGTTGATGAAGAAGTCATTCTCCGTCTCAAATTGCACCTTCATTTCCATCGTCGGATAAATATCCCCGAGCGTGGTCTCGACCGGGTCAAAACCTACCTCAAAAAATGACCTGAAAGGCTCTACCGTATAATAATAGAAATCAATGATATCGCCGATTTCCAGGTTGGCAATGGCAAGTTTTTTTTCATTATCTATAGTCTTGGCTTCCTTTTCTACGTCAATTTCAATTTCGCTCCCACCCGATTTTACAATTTTCACACCCATAGTGGTAGTTCCTCTTTTGAGTGAAAAACCTTTGTTGGTGTAAAACCTTTCGCTGAATGAGAATTCTGAAAACTCCTGGACGGCAGCTGCATCCAATAATTTGATCCTTTTCCTTACGGCTGAAGTATAGGTTACGCTTTTTCCGTATTTATGGAAATTGTAGTAATCATTTTTATAGATGATCACGGCCGATTCGCCTTTCCACTTGTCAGGCACTGCAGTCGCATCTTTAAAGGCATCTGATTTTCCCCAGAAAAATTCTTTTATTTCAGCCTTGTTCTGGGCAAAGGATGAAGAACACAATAATAGGAGCAGGAAACCAAGTAGTTTTTTTTTCATTCGTTTTGTTTATTGTTTTGATAGGATAATTTGCTGATTGTAGGTTGACTGCAGGTTTTTTACAAATGAATTCCATTTGTCAACTTCATTTGCCTTGATCACGCCATTTTTAAAAACGAACGATTTCTTGCAGGAAATTTCATTGCCCGATTGGCTGAATTTCACCTCTGCAACAAAATTATTTTCATTGATCGTCACGTTTTCAGGAATCTTGGTGACTTTGTAACCTGCCGGAATCGCCAACGAGACATTCGATTCATAATTGGTCTTGAAATCAAACTCGTAGTCTGTTTTACGGTCTTTCAGCTCAAAGTTCTTGTACTCGTTCATGTATTCCAGATCCACATAAATGTCATCGTCAAAATCCGACACCCTGTTCTCAACTGCAATTTCATAATCCATTGTCAGCTTCTGGTCCCTGTTTTTCAGATCTGAATTCTTGATGTCATGGACCTTTATGTTCTTGTCGCTTTTGGACAAATACCTTTCCAGTGCTTCATCTTTCTTGTCGCTTTTAAGCGAATTGATAATGCTCAGAAGTTGTGAGCGTCTTTCACCCGAAAAGCTTCTGGAACAAGTGCCTTGAAGTTTGCCGTCTATGATTTTCAGATTGGCCTTGAAGATTTCCTTGTTGAATTCACTCGCAACACTTGGCACTTTTTCAATAAGGAACTGGTCACCATTTTCAATCATTACTTCCTTGTTTTGAATCCGCTCGGCATATTCGCCAAAAGAATTAAACTTTTCCGTACCATCAAGGAAATACTTTTTCCCTTTGTAGAAAAGCGTACAGATCATATGATTATCAACTGCGAGAGAAGGCGTGGTATAATCATAAGCGATATGTTTTGTCCCGATCCAAGTCAGACGGGCATCAAAACCTGCAATGGTGAGCATCTGCTTGATCAGATTTCCCATTCCCTTGCAATCGCCATAACGCTTGTTGAATACATTATTGGATTCATCCGGTTTGAAACCCGCTATTCCATCCTCAAAAGCGATGTACCTTATATTGTCCTGAACCCAGTAGTAGATGCTCTTTATCTTCTCCTCATCGGTTTTCGCTCCAGCCGTAAGCTCGGCAACTTTATCCTTCAGCACATTGGTGTCATCTTTCATAAGTCCTACCAAGGAACTGTACCATTTATACAGATCAGCAGTGGAATTAAAAAGTGTTACTTCCTGCTCCTTATTCTTGAATGATTTGGCAATTACCAAAATATGAGGATACAAGTAACTTTTTCCAGGAGCATTTTCTTCATCAAAATACGCTGGAACATTTTCCATTTCATATCTATATACCGTGGACTTGTTTGCAGCATCAATAGATTTTGTCTTTTTAATGGTAAAGCCTTCAAAATTGAATTCTTTTAATTCCACCGTCAGCCAATCGGGAACGGTAATTGAAAATTCCTTCTTGATCACCGGAAATTCATCATTGAAATAAAGGGAAGTAAAATATTTCACGTCCTTGTATTTCTTCTTTACCTCATAATTATAGGAATATCCTTGAACGGGAAAATCGATCGTCATGTATTTTACACGGGCATCCATATAAAACAAATCCTTGTCCTTGTACATTTCATCCTTTACCGGAAAAGCTGCCGATCTGTCATTTCGATATTTCAAACTGAACGTCTCAATTTCCGACTCGTTGTCGTAAAATTCATATTTGCGGATATCCGCCCTGTGGTTGATATTCAACAAGACTTCATTTATTTGGCTGTTGACCGTAACTTTTGAATCGCTTTTGTTCAAGCCAAAAGAAATTACTTCACGGCTTTCTAAGACAGCGACATCGTTCTTGGGATATTTCTCTCTCAGGTTTTTTGCATCTTGAATATCTTTGGGGGTCGGATCTATATTCTTCTGGGCCAATGCTGGAGTGCACAAGAACATCAAAAAAAAGACAGAAAATATACCTGTTTTCATCAAATTTATTTTTTGGAAATATACTAAATAAACGAAACAATTAAGAAAAATAAAAAAATAATTCTATTCGTTGTAACTTTTTTGCAACTCATAACGTATAACTACTTGTACACTTATAAAATCGTACGAATCTACAATGAGACAACTTAAAATAACCAAGCAGGTAACCAACCGTGAAACTGCTTCCTTAGACAAATACCTTCAGGAAATCGGAAAAGTTGACCTTATCACAGCCGATGAAGAGGTAGAATTAGCACAGAAAATTAAAGCCGGCGACCAGAGAGCATTAGAAAAATTGACGAAAGCCAATTTACGTTTTGTGGTTTCGGTTGCAAAACAATATCAAAATCAAGGACTTACACTTCCCGATTTAATTAACGAAGGAAACTTAGGTCTTATCAAAGCCGCTCAACGTTTCGATGAAACACGTGGTTTTAAATTTATCTCTTATGCTGTTTGGTGGATCCGTCAATCGATCCTTCAAGCCTTGGCCGAACAATCCCGTATCGTTCGTCTGCCTTTGAACAAGATTGGTTCTATCAACAAGATCAACAAGATGTACGCTTTATTGGAGCAATCTAACGAAAGACCACCATCTGCTGAAGAAATTGCAAAAGAATTGGATATGACCGTTAATGACGTTAAAGAGTCTATGAAAAACTCTGGTCGTCACCTTTCAATGGATGCGCCACTTGTTGAAGGAGAAGATTCCAACCTTTACGACGTTTTGCGTTCGGGAGAGTCTCCAAACCCTGACAGGGAGTTGATTCACGAATCATTACGTACTGAAATCGAGCGTTCATTGGAGACTTTGACACCTCGTGAAGCAGACGTAGTACGTCTATATTTCGGATTGGGTGACCAACATCCGATGACTTTGGAAGAGATTGGGGAAACATTTGACTTGACAAGAGAACGTGTTCGTCAGATCAAGGAAAAAGCAATCCGCAGATTGAAACACACTTCCAGAAGCAAGATTTTAAAAACATACCTGGGATAATTGGCATACTAATTGAAACTAATTTTTGTGTTATCAAATTTATTTGTATTTTGCACATCCAATTATTACACTAATTACCCAACAATAGTAAAAGTAACAACAGTCTGATTAACTGTTCGTTTTTTGATTGATGATTGAAACTCCGGCTGATTACCGGAGTTTTTTTGTTTTATACTAATCTTCTTCGCGAACTTTGCGTAAATCCTTGCGAACTTTGCGGTTAAAAATTACCTTTGCCAAAACAACAACACAACACAATGAAGAATACTTTGATAGCACCATCGGTGCTTGCTGCAGACTTTGCAAACCTACAACGCGACATCGAAATGGTTAACAACAGTGAAGCCGATTGGTTTCATATTGACATCATGGACGGTGTATTTGTACCCAACATTTCGTTTGGAATGCCGGTTTTGGAAGCTATTTCAAGACACGCCAAAAAAACAATCGATGTGCATTTGATGATTGTCGATCCGGACCGCTACATCAAGACTTTTGCCGATCTGGGAGCTAACATCCTTACTGTTCACTACGAGGCAGCAACCCATCTACACAGAACTCTGCAAGCGATCAAGGCAGAAGGTATGAAGGCTGGAGTAGCCATCAACCCGCATACCAATGTAAGTTTATTGGAAGACGTTATCAATGATATCGACCTGGTTTGCATCATGAGCGTGAATCCTGGTTTTGGTGGTCAATCGTTTATTGAGAATACGTACAAGAAAGTAAAACAATTGAAGGAAATCATCACTAGAAACGGTGCTTCTACCTTAATTGAGATTGACGGTGGTGTAACGAGCAAGAATGCCGTTCAACTGGCAGAAGCCGGTGCTGATGTCTTGGTTGCCGGAAACTTTGTTTTCAAGGCTGAAAATCCTACCCAAACGATTACTGATTTAAAGAAGTTGCTGGCTTCTTAATCCATATCAAATAAATTATTCTGTCCTGGTTTCTTGTTTGGAACCGGGACATTTATTTTCAGGGCTTTGTTTAATTTTTCAATAAAATCCTTGGCCAACAAAGGCGATTCTACTTCATCGTTTTGATGCACGAAGAAATAGAGTTTCTGCAAACCTTCTTCTTTCCATTTTTCAAGTCTTGGAATCCAATCTTCCAGTCGTTTTACGTCCGATGAGTGATTGGCGCCAACGTATCTTATAAAAGCTACAGGACTCGTCAATCGCATATGGAGCATATCGCGTCTTCCTGCTGTATCCACAATTATGTTGGCTACGTTGTGCTTTTCCAAAAGTTGACAAAACTCTTCTTGAATTTCAGGATTCCCGAACCATTCATTGTTTCGGACTTCTATCCCTAATGGGACACCTTTTGGGAATTCTTCCACCATTTTCTTTAACCTGTCAAAATCTTTTGGTTTGAAATTATCGTGAAGCTGCAGGAAAGCCATTCCGAGTTTTTCATCAAAGTTGCTGATGGCGTTACAGAAATCATCCACCACTTCTTTAACTTCAATCAAACGCTTGAAATGACTGATGGTATTGGTCAGTTTGGGGAAAAACTTGAAATCATCAGGGGTTTTGTTCTTCCAAGTTTCTATTTGTTGCCAAGAGGGCATGGCATAAAAAGTGGCATTCAGTTCGATGGAATTGAATTGTGTGGAATAGTAGGCCAATTCGTCTTTTGTACCTCTCGGATAGAAGCCTTTCAAGTCCTGCCGGTTCCATTTGGCACAGCCAACAAAAGCTTCGAAGTCATTGCTCTTGGTTCTTGATAATATCTTCTTGGTTTCGGGAGCGTCTTTTGGCAGGGTGAAATCAACGGTAGCGGGGTTTTCTACTTTTCCGAATTGCATAACTTTTTAAAGGAAAGGTAAGAAAATTTTACAAAATACTTTCATCGAAATTGATCATCTTTCTGACTTTTATGTACAATTCAGGAAACTGACTCTTGAATTCTTGAGGTGTTTCGAAAAAATGCTCCAAAAGCACTGCTATAAATTCATAGTTGTTCGTAAAAGCATAGTCTCTAAAATAGCCCGACTCCACCAATGCTTTTTGATTTCTAGGATTTTTTACATCTGCTATTATTTTCTGATACATATCGGCAAACAGAAGCAGAGAAATATCAGTAATCTTCTTGCTTTGAAAATGCAATGCGTGAGCAAACTCGTGCAAGCCAAGATTTAAGTTGTTATTTGAAATTGCATTTCCTTCTTGAAAATGCTTCCACGAAAAAACAATGACCCTTGCTTTTGGATTAAACTCGCCATTGTGATGCACATCGGTAATCGTAGAATAATAGGAATCCGGATAGATGATTATCTTGTCGAAGTTTGTAAACAAATAAAAGCGCATCCCAAATGTCAGCATAACTGCCGATGAAGCGATGGCGATTTTCATTTCATCGGTTACTTCGAAATCTCCATTTTCGTAGAACTGATAGTTTAAAATGAAAGTAGCAACTCTATGTTCAAAAAATTGTTTTTGTTTTGGCGAAAGCTTTTGGTAGAAATCAATCTTTATTAAAATTTCTAATTGGTGAAGGGTCACTTTTTGTGGAAATAAATAAAAGTGAACATACAAAGGCTTATGGAAAACCAATGCGTATCCTTTTTCAAAGACTACAAACAAAGGATATCCGAAAATAACCATCAATATAAAAAAGAGTATTATTTCTCCCATTTGATTTTATTGAAAAGGGTTAAAATAAAAAATCCCAAGATAATCTTGGGATTAAAAAAGTGACCGCGAAGGGATTCGAACCCCCAACCCTCAGAGCCGAAATCTGATATTCTATCCAGTTGAACTACGCAGCCATTTTGAAATAAGATTGAAGAATGCAGGTTTTAGATTGCAGAAATCAAAATTACGACAATAATTTTTTTACAATTGTAGAAATGGTTTTCCCTTCAGCAGTTCCGCCTAGTTGTGCTGAAGCAAGGCCCATTACTTTCCCCATCGATGCAATTCCTGAAGCTCCAGTTTCTGCGATGATTTTAGCGATAACAGCTTCTACTTCTGCTTCAGAAAGTTGTGCTGGAAGGAATTTTTCGATTACTGCAACCTGTGCCAATTCTGGCTCAGCCAAATCCAAACGATTTTGCTCTGTAAAGATTCTTGCGCTTTCTTTTCTTGTTTTCACAAGACGCTGCAGGATTTTTATTTCCTCATCTTCAGTGATTTCTTCTTTCGAACCTGATGCCGTTTGTGCCAAAAGCAACTCGGATTTTACAGATCTTAAAGATTCCAATGCAACGGTGTCTTTGGCTCGCATTGCATTCTTGATTTCGTCCATTATTCTTACTGAAAGACTCATTGTATCTTGTTTTTTTAATTTCTTGAAAGGTTTTCGATTTGCTGTAAATGATTTGCCCACTAGCCCCGATTTAAGGGAAAATCCTTTTTATTTTTTCTTTAAAAACAAAAAGATTTGGAATGAAAGCGGGAAAATGGATTAAACAAATGCCCGAGCGTGTCGCTCCTGATCATTCTATACAAACCGGATGCGAAGATAAAAAAAATAACCCGAAAATCATACTGAATTTTCGGGCTATTAGAGTTTGGTTTGAGTTAATTAATCCACGTTGTCGTGAAGGAAGGAATTGTTGGAACGCAACTGGATGTCGTCGTTACTGTCCATTCCTAAAGAAGTTCGGGATTTATTATTGTTTGCAGGAGTACTTGAGATATCGATTCCAAGACGCTTGTAGGCTGGCTCTTTTTCGAATTCATCTACCCTTGACGGATTGTTGTGGAATTTATAGTTGAATTCTTTCAATTTTCTTCTTCTTTCGTCAGCTCTCAATCTTGATGCTTCTTCCAAAGACATTTCTGTTGGAGAAATGGCCTCGTAATTCGTACCAAAATTAGAAGGCGTGTTCACTTTCATCGTGATTTTCAATTCTTCGCTTTCCGGCTCTGCTACTTTTGCAACAGGTTTTGAATCGAGAAGGCTGTTTTCAACTTCCATGTATTCTTCCAAAGAATAACGGATTACGCCATTTTCATTCAATTCAGTCATCGGAACTACTTGAACAGGCTGGTTTACTTTGATCTCACGTGTTTCGTTTGTCAATTCGAAAAGCATTCTGTCCTCGTTTGGTTTCTCCACCTTGCTGATTGGCAGATCGAATGAAAAAGTAATCTGCTCTTCTTCACGAACAACGAATTGCGGCTCACGCACTTCGATTTCCTTTACTTCCGGAGAAGTGAAATAGAAATCATCAACTGAAGGTGTTTTTACAGCTGCAGCCGGCGAAACGATTTCGAACGTAACATCCAGATTCTTGATGAACTCTGTTGTTGGAACCAAATTGTATTCGAAAGCTGGCTCTTCCTTGGCAACTGGCTCTGTAAACAAAGGCATGTCAAAAAGAGGCTCTTCTTTTACTGCTTCTACAAGCAAAGGCTGTTCGAAAACTGGCTCTTCTTCCATCAAATCGTGAACGATCTTATCCTCATTCTTTGCTGATGGAATTGGGGCTGAAAAGTCGAATGACTCAATCACTTTTTGAGACAAATTGTGTGTCAATTTTTGCTCATCTTCCAAAGAATGGATAATCTTTTTTGGCTCTGTATTTACTATTTCATTTTGTTGTTCAACATTGAAACCTGTGGCAATAATGGTAACGGCAACTGAATCTCCCAAAGACTCATCTTCACCAACTCCCATGATGATATTGGCATTGTGACCTGCCTCCACCTGGATGTGGTCGTTGATTTCTCCGATTTCATCGATCGTGATTTCGTTGGTTCCAGAAACGATAAGCAACAATACGTTTTTGGCTCCTGTGATCTTGTTGTCGTTCAATAATGGAGAGTCTAGAGCAGAAACAATAGCTTCTTTTGCCCTGTTTTCACCACTTGAAATTGCAGAACCCATTATAGCAGTTCCACTGTTTGACAATACCGTCTTGGCATCTTTTAAATCGATGTTCTGGGTATAGTGGTGCGTGATTACTTCGGCAATACCGCGAGATGCAGTTGCCAAGACTTCGTCCGCCTTGGAGAAACCAGCTTTAAAACCAAGATTCCCGTAAACTTCCCTTAATTTGTTATTATTGATAACGATAAGTGAATCTACTTGTTTTCTTAATCTCTCCACTCCCAAAAGCGCCTGGTCCTGACGTACTTTCCCTTCAAATTGAAAAGGAATTGTCACGATACCAACGGTCAGGATATCTCTTTCTTTTGCCAATTGAGCAATTACAGGAGCAGCTCCAGTTCCAGTTCCACCACCCATTCCTGCGGTAATGAAAACCATCTTGGTATTGCTGTCCAGCATCTTCTCGATGTCGGCAATGCTTTCTATTGCTGATTGTTGTCCAACTTCAGGGTTTGCTCCAGCTCCAAGACCTTCGGTAAGGTTTACACCCAACTGAATCTTATTCGGAACAGAACTGTTTTGCAATGCCTGGGAATCAGTATTACAAACTATGAAATCCACTCCCTTGATGCCTTGCTGGAACATATGATTGATGGCATTGCTACCACCTCCACCTACACCGATAACTTTAATAACATTTGATTGGTTCTTTGGTAAATCAAATGAAATACTTCCAAAATCTGAGTTGCTTGTCATATAATTTGGTATTTAATTTTTTGTTTGTTTTCTTTTTTATAGCTATTTTTTATTCTTTTTCTTTCAATCTAAAATCTATTCTGCATTGTCCAGAAAGTCCCTGATCTTGTCTACATACTTGTCAAAAAATGATTTTCTGATTTTTGTTTCTGTAGATTCAGGTTCTTTTGCCTTAGCCACTGGTCTTTCTTGTTCCTGCACCTGTACTTCCTCTTCATAGTGCTGTGTCTGGACTTGAGGCTCCGGTTGCCTGTAAACGACTTTCACTTCTTTCTCCACTTCAATTGCAACCGCACTTTTGGTATTGTTCTGGATAGAATTCATAACCAAACCAACTGCTGTTGCATACAACGGACTTGAAATTTCCTCGCTTGAATTACCCGCCAAATGTTCGTTCGGATAACCAATCCTAGTGTCCATTCCTGTGATGTATTCGACCAATTGCTTGATGTGTTGCAATTGGGCTCCACCACCTGTCAGGACGATTCCTGCAATCAATTTCTTTCTCGGGTCTTCATGACCATAAGCTTTGATTTCTGCAAAAACCTGCTCGATGATTTCCACCACACGGGCGTGGATGATCTTCGACAAGTTTTTCAACGAAATTTCTTTTGGCTCTCTTCCTCTCAAACCTGGAATAGAAACAATCTCGTTGTCTTTATTTTCTCCTGGCCAGGCTGAACCAAACTTCACTTTCAATAACTCGGCTTGCTTTTCGATGATTGAACATCCTTCCTTGATATCTTCCGTAATTACATTTCCACCGAAAGGAATTACTGCCGTATGGCGAATGATTCCATCTTTGAAAATGGCCAAATCTGTCGTTCCGCCTCCGATGTCAATCAAGGCAACACCTGCTTCTTTTTCTTCCTGGCTTAAAACTGCATCTGCTGAAGCCAAAGGTTCCAACGTCAATCCGGACAATTCAATTCCTGAACTCTGGATGCATCTTCCCACATTCCTGATGGAAGAAGCCTGACCAACAACCACGTGGAAGCTGGATTCCAATCTTCCACCGTACATACCAATTGGCTCCTTGATTTCAGACTGTCCGTCGATTTTAAATTCCTGTGGCAAGACGTGGATGATTTCTTCACCCGGAAGCATTGCCAATTTATGTACTTGATTGATCAACAAATCAATGTCCTTGTCTCCAATTACTTCCTCAGGATTGTTCCTGCTGATGTAATCGCTGTGCTGGATGCTGCGAATATGCTGTCCTGCAATTCCCACCACAACATCTTTAATCCTGTAACCTGAATTCGCTTCCGCTTCTGCAATTGCCTGTTGGATGGACTGGATGGTCTGGGTAATGTTGTTCACAACACCTCTGGCCACACCAAGACTTTTGGATTTTCCAACGCCCAAAATTTCTAATTTTCCATACTCATTTTTCTTGCCAATCATTGCAACAATCTTCGTTGTCCCAATGTCTAAACCAACAGCAATATTTTCTTTTTCCATAACCATTTTATTTTGTGCACACTACCTGTTGCGTAAACTTCAGATTTATTTCCTTGTATTTACTAATCGTACTATCTTGAACTGCCTTTTGAAAAAATGCCTTATAGTTGTCGAATTTCTTCTCTATGTTTTTTGTTTTTCCAAAATCGATCACATAATTGAAATTTCTGTTTGCCATTTTCAGACTGCCACCGTGCAAAACCTGTATGCCGATGATGTTTTTCTTCAAAAAATCGTCGTTGTAAATAAGCTTCAATACTTCATATAAATCCTTGCTATCTGTGTCGTTTATTTCACCAGAAACCAACGGAACTCTTGCTGTATTTACAGCAGACAAAGGCATTCTATTGCCCTTTAAATCAATATAAAAGGAACCTTCCGCATCGAATATTCTTGCGATTGGCGTTTTCTGTTTTACTACTGCTTTCAGGACACCATCTATACTCACAAATACTTCTGATTTCTCAACCATATTGTGTTCATTGATGGATTTTTCCAGTTTATTCAAATCTAAATTAACTTTCCCAATAGTTTGTTGGTCTTGATTATTTTCTATTAACAATTTATTAACCGTTTCGTGCGTCAAGAAAAGGCTTCCTTCTTCAAGAAATTCCACTATGGGTTTCTTTATTTTTCGGTTTTCATTCCGCTTCGAGGTAAATGAATACAAGAACACAATCACTGCAAACATCAGCAATAACCGCACATTCGTCCAAACAGTTCTCCAATTAAGCTTTTTCATTCAATGCTTCTTTAATCGGTTTTACCAACTCGCCAATATCTCCTGCACCAATGGTTACGATAACCTTTGCGCCACTGTTTAAAATCGTTGAAATTAAATTTTCTTTTAAAACTAATTTTTTATTGGAATTAGTCATTTTTCCTAAAAGCCAAGCTGAATTTACTCCTTCAACCGGAAGCTCTCTTGCCGGATAAATATCCAACAGGATTACTTCTTCAAAAGCCGAAAGACTCTTTGCAAAATCATCAATAAAATCCTTGGTCCTGCTGAACAGGTGCGGTTGAAAAATGGCCAACACCTTTTCGTTTGGATACAATTCAGAAACCGCCTGACGTACTGCATTTATTTCTGTCGGATGATGGGCATAATCATCGATATACACCAAGTCATCCGTTTTTATCTGATATGAAAATCTTCTCTTGATTCCCTTGAAAGAACCCAAAGCTGAAATAATAGCTTCGTTCGAAGTCCCATAGGTTTTCGCCATGGCCAAAGCCATCAAGGCATTCGTCAGATTGTGTTTTCCCGGCAATCCAAACTTTATATTTTTTATCGTTTCTAATGGTGTTTCCACATCAAAAACATATTGACTGCTTTCTATTCTGACATTGACTGCTTTATAATCGGCAGATGCATTTACAGCAACCGAAATTCCCTTCAAGGGCAAGCCTTTTGCAATAAACAAGTTTGACTTATCTTCAATCTTGTCTGCAAATTCAACAAACGAAGCTTCGATGGAAGCACTGTCGCCATAGATGTCCAAGTGATCCGCATCCATCGAGGTGATACAGGCAATATTTGGATGCAAATGCAAGAACGAGCGGTCGAATTCATCCGCTTCGACAACGGTTACGGTTTTTCCGTTTCCGATCAGATTTGAATTATAATTTTCTACAATTCCACCCAGGAAAGATGTTACATCGGCACCACTTTCATACAGGATATGACCCAGGATGCTTGAGGTTGTTGTTTTTCCATGCGTTCCGGCAACTGCAAAGCAAAAAGTATCCTTGGTGATGATTCCCAAAACTTCAGCCCTTTTCTTGATGTGAAATTCCCTTTCCAGAAAATAATTCCACTCCGAATGTGTTTTCGGAACTGCCGGCGTGATGACAACCAATGTATTTTCTATGTAAAAATCCTTCGGAATCAAATCGATCCTGTCTTCAAAATGAATTTCAATTCCACTTTCGATCAATTCGTCGGTGAGCGTTGTCGGAGTTTTATCATAACCTGATACATTTTTACCGAGGGTCTTGAAATAGCGCGCCAATGCACTCATTCCGATTCCTCCGATTCCGATGAAATAAACGTTATGGATCTGATTTAAATTCATTTTTCAATTTCAAATTTCAATTGCAATTTCAAATTTCAATCCTAACTATTGGTTTGAAATTGTCATTGCCATTGTTATTATTTTTTTATCAATTTTATAATTTCGTCCACGATATCTTTTGTTGCGTTTACTTTTGCCAGCTTTTCGATGTTTTCCGACAAGCTTCTTTGCAGATTTTCATCATTCAACAAATTATTGAAAGTGGTTGAAAACTGGGTATCCAATTCCCCTTCTTTTACCATCAAAGCACCATCCTTGTCAACGATTGCCTTGGCATTTTTTGTCTGATGGTCTTCTGCCACATTTGGCGACGGAATAAAAACAACCGGCTTTCCGACGATGCACAATTCCGAAACCGAAGAAGCTCCGGCTCTTGAAATCACGATATCCGCTGCTGCGTAAACCAAATCCATCCTGTCAATAAATGATACAACCTGGACATTTTCATTATCGTTGTAACGCTGGTATTCTTCAAAATATAATTTCCCGCATTGCCAGATCACCTGGACATTTTGCGAAGTGAAATTCACAAGTTCTTTTGCTATAAGCTGGTTTACTCTTCTGGCTCCCAAGCTTCCGCCCAAAACCAACAATACTTTTTTATCTTCGGCAAGATTGAAATACTCCCTTGCTTCTTTTCTTTTATTCTTGATGTCAATCAAATCCTGACGAACGGGATTTCCTGTCAATACAATTTTATTCTTTGGAAAAAATTGCTCCAGATTCTCGTAAGCGACACAGATCTTGCTGGCTTTCCTGCTCAGCCATTTGTTTGTAATTCCAGGATAGGAATTTTGTTCCTGGAGAACAGTTGGTATTCCTGCAAAACCCGCCACTCTCAATAATGGTCCGCTTGCAAAACCTCCAGTTCCAATCACTACATTCGGCTTGAAATCGTTGATGATGGTTCTTGATTTCAATAAGCTGTCCAATAATTTTACTGGAAAAAGTGAATTGTCAAATGTCAATCTTCTTTGAATTCCCGCAATCCACAATCCTTTGATCTTATAGCCGGCTTGTGGCACTTTTTGCATTTCCATCTTGTCCCTTGCTCCTACAAACAGGATTTCGCAATCAGGAAAACGCGATTTCAATTCATTTGCAATAGCAATTGCAGGATAGATATGTCCACCTGTTCCGCCACCGCTCAATATGAATTTTAAATTTGCCATTCTTTTTTAGTTGCCGAGTATCTGAGTTTACTGAGATACTTAGTTTTTATTTATTTCTGACAGCATCCATTGGATTTGCCGTTTCTTCTATTGAATAATTTCCTTCAGATTCTATTGCCGGTTGAAGCTCTTTTGCTTCGTCTTCCAAAGCATCTTCTTCCAATTGCTTGTCAATTAGTTTTTGAAGTGCAATTTCTCTTTGCTCTTTTTCGGCTAATTCCTGTGCTATTTCCTCTTCTTTCTTGGTCACGCTCAAAATGATTCCGATGGCGATACAAGTCATCCAAACCGAACTACCTCCACTACTTATCAACGGCAATGGCTGTCCCGTAACTGGTAATAATTCTACCGCAACCCCCATATTGATCAAGGCTTGGAAGATGATCGGGAATCCCAATCCAACGACTAATAATTTCCCAAAAATTGAATTGGACTTGTGAGCAGCCACTATAAACCTGAAGAACAACAACAGATACAAGGTCAAGACGCCCAAGCCACCAATCAATCCGTATTCTTCCACGATAATTGCGAAGATAAAATCGGAAGACGACTGTGGTAAAAAGTTCTTCTGCACACTTTTTCCAGGACCCGTTCCATATATCTGACCCGAGGCAATTGCAATTTTTGCCTTTTCAATTTGATAATCATCCTCGTCTGGCTTATCGCTTGTAAAATTTTCTATACGGCTTATCCAAGTATCCACACGATTCGGGAAGGCATTCGGAAAAGCTTTTGCAACCAATACAAAAAATGCAAATGAAACAATTCCCATTCCGACAACAAATCCGATATACTTCAATGGATATTTTCCAATAAACACCAACAACAGTACCATCGCAAATATCAAGGCTGCCGTTGAAAAATTCGCAGGAAGAATAAACATTAATGTAACGCCAACTGGTGTCCAAAGTTCCCATAAGGAATTTTGAAACGTAACTGGAGTTTCTCTAGTTTTAGACAAATATCTTGCGACAAAAATCATCAACACGATGGAAGCCAATGTGGATGTTTGAAACGTAATTCCAACAAAAGGCACTTTTATCCAACGGCTTGCATTAGCACCATCAATGACCGTTCCTTTCAATAACGTATAAGCCAGCAACAACCATACAATTGGCAAAGCAATTCGGGAAATCCCTCTGAAATAATGATACGGAACTTTATGCATCTGGTAGATTATGAAAAAACCTGTCAAGATACTCATTCCATGTTTCAGCAAATAACCGATGGTATTTCCTGATCCTTTTCCACCCATATAAGCCAGATTGCTACTTGCACTAAAAACAGGCATAAAGGAAAACAAGGCAAGCAGGGCCACGAATGACCAGATCCCTTTATCTCCTCTTAAACTGCTTATCAATCCTTTCATATCTTGGGTTTGGGGTTCTAGATTTTAGTTTTTGGGCAACTTATACCCAAGACCTAACACCTTTAACCTAATTATAAATTCTGCACTGCTTGTTTGAATTGTTTTCCCCTGTCTTCATAGTTTTCAAACAAATCGAAACTTGCACAAGCCGGAGACAATAAAACGGCATCTCCTTTTTCTGCCAACCTTTGGGATGTTCTCACCGCATCTGACATATTTGAAACTTCGACCATCACATCCACAACATTTCCGAAGGCATCAATTATTTTCCTGTTATCCACACCAAGACATACAATAGCTTTTACTTTTTCACGAACCAAAGACATCAATTCCGTATAATCATTTCCTTTGTCGACACCACCTACGATCCAAATCGTTGGAGCCGTCATACTATCCAAGGCAAAGAAAGTGGCATTCACATTCGTAGCTTTTGAATCATTGATGTATTGCACATTTTGAATTTTCAACACCTTTTCCAGACGATGTTCGACACCTTGAAAATTAGACAGGCTTTCCCTTATGGTCTGCTTTCTGATTTTCATCAATTGTGCAACAGAAGCAGCAGCCATTGCATTTTTCATATTGTGCTTCCCTTCAAGTGCCAGATGTGTCGTGTCCATTGTAAATTCTTCGTCTTTGATGTTTATTTTCATTGTCTTGTCTTTTATTGATGCTCCTTCTTCAAGTGGTTTTGATATTGAAAAGGGTATTTTTTGTGCCTTTGTCTTGTTTTTTTGAAACCATCCCGAAATGGCCTCGTCATCATCGTCATATATCAGAAAATCCTCTTTTGTCTGATTCATCGTAATCCTGAATTTCGAATTGATATAGTTTTCATATTTGTACTCATATCGATCCAAATGATCCGGACTTATGTTTGTAATCACTGCAATATGCGGGTTGAACGTATAGCTTCCATCCAATTGAAAACTGCTTAATTCCAAAACATAGACTTCAAACTTGTCTTCGGCAACCTGCCATGCAAAACTCTTTCCTATGTTTCCACCCAAGCCAACATTCATTCCGCCTGATTTCAACAAATGATACGTCAGCATTGTCGTGGTCGTTTTCCCGTTACTTCCCGTTATTCCGATTATCGTGGCATCTGTTAATGGTGCTGCAAATTCAATTTCAGAAATCACGGGGATTTTCTTTTCAATGAGCTTTTTTACTATTGGTGCCTTTTCTGGAATTCCCGGGCTTTTCATCACTACATCTGCATTCAGGATCAATTTTTCCGTATGCTGTTCCTCTTCCCAGGCAATCTTGTTAATCGTAAGAACTTCTTTGTAATTTTCCTTTATCTTTCCAAAATCGGACACAAAAACATCGTATCCTTTTTTCTTTCCGAGAATTGCCGTACCAACGCCACTCTCACCTCCGCCAAGAATTACCAGTCGTTTCATTATCTCAATTTTAAGGTAACGATGGATAGGATGGCCAATAATATCCCAACAATCCAGAAACGGGTTACGATCTTGCTTTCGTGATAGCCCTTTTTCTGATAGTGGTGGTGCAGGGGCGACATCAGGAAAATCCTTCTTCCTTCGCCAAAGCGCTTCTTCGTATATTTAAAATAACCTACCTGGAGAATCACTGATAAATTTTCTGCAAAGAAGATGGCACATAAAACAGGCAACAACATTTCCTTCCTGACCGCAATTGCCAAGACTGCAATGATTCCTCCAATCGTCAAGCTTCCCGTATCTCCCATAAAAACAGCTGCCGGATAGGAATTATACCAAAGGAATCCAACCAGTGCACCGACAAAAGCGGCGATGAATACTGTCATTTCTCCCGAATTTGGGATGTACATGATGTTCAGATAATTCGAGAAAACGATGTTACCCGAAACAAACGTAAAGATCCCGAGTGCCAGGACCGAAATCGCGGAAGTACCAGCTGCAAGACCGTCAATTCCATCCGTCAAATTGGCTCCGTTTGAAACAGCCGTGACAATGAAAATCACGATTGGAATAAAAACCAGCCACGCTAGATTTTGATAATCATCTCCTGTCCATGCCAATAACTCAGCATAATCGAATTCATTATTTTTAAAGAACGGAATGGTCGTTACCGTTGATTTTTCTTCAATTGGCGTTTGTGAGATTACATTTTCGGTCTGTGCCTTATAAGTAAAGCTTCCTCCTGTATCTTGTCGCACTGTAACACCGGGATGAAAATATAAAACAACACCAACTATCAATCCCAAACCAACTTGGCCTATCACCTTGAACTTTCCTTTCAATCCTTCCTTGTCTTTTTTGAAGATCTTGATGTAATCATCTATAAATCCGATAGTTCCCATCCATAAAGTGGTTACAATCAGTAAAACGATATAAATGTTGTTCAACTTGGTCAACAAGACAACCGGAATCAAAGTGGCAATGATGATGATCAAGCCACCCATTGTTGGCGTTCCTGCTTTTTCATTCTGACCTGCCAATCCTAGTTCCCTTACTGTTTCTCCAACCTGTTGCCTTCTCAAGAAATTGATGATCTTTTTTCCAAAGACGGTGGAAATCAACAACGATAACAAGATTGCCAAAGCTGAACGAAAAGTGATGTATTGGAAAACTCCCGTTCCAGGAACATCAAGGGTCTTGTCTAGGTATTCAAATAAATAATACAGCATAAGCTTAAAATTTCAATGTTCAAGTATCAAATCCCAAATAATTTCCAATTTTTAAATTCTGAAAATTTGGGATTTGGAATTTATTTTTTGTTATTTCCCAAGTTGTTCTAAAAGCTCTTTTACAATCTCCATATCGTCAAAATCATATCGCACGCCTTGAATCTCCTGATAGGTTTCGTGACCTTTTCCTGCAATAAGGATGATATCATTTGGCTGTGCAAGTTGACAAGCTGTTTTGATGGCCTGTTTCCTATCGGTGATGGAAATGGTTTTTTTAAAATTCTGAGGCTCCACCCCTTTTTCCATCTCGGCAATGATTGCTTCCGGGTCTTCCGTTCTTGGATTATCCGAAGTAATGATGGCCTTGTCACTCAATGTGGAAGCTATATTCGCCATAATCGGCCTTTTCGTTCTGTCTCTATCGCCACCACAGCCAACAATTGTAATCAATTGTTCATTTTTTGTGCGGATGTCATTGATAGTCTTCAATACATTTTCCAAGGCATCCGGCGTATGAGCATAATCTACAATCGCCGTTATTCTTTCATTGGAAATTATAAATTGGAATCTTCCCGAAACGCTTTCCAATTCGGATAACAACCTTAAAACTTCAAGTCTGTCCAAGCCCAATTCCACGGCCGTTCCGTAAATCGCCAATAAATTATAGGCATTAAAAGTTCCAATCAATCGCACCCAGACTTCGTTGTCGTTTATTCTCAACAACAAACCTGAAAGTTGATTTTCAAGGATTTGAGCTTTATAATCCGAATACGTTTTTAGAGCATATGTCAGCTTTCTTGCATTGGTATTCTGCAACATTACCGGGCCATTCTTATCATCAATGTTTGATAATGCAAAGGCTGTTTTTGACAAATTATCAAAGAACGATTTCTTGACATCCCTATATTCTGCGAAAGTTGGATGATAGTCCAAATGATCGTGCGAAAGATTTGTAAAGACGCCACCTGCAAACTGCAATCCTTCTGTCCTTTTCTGATGGATTCCGTGGGAACTTACTTCCATGAAGCAATATTCAACCCCGGCCTCATTCATTTCCTTCAAGTATTTATTGATGGTCAATGAATCCGGTGTTGTATGGGTTGCCTTGTATTCAATCTCATCAACCAAAATTTTAACGGTCGATAGCAATCCAACTTTGAAGCCTGCTTTCTTAAACAACTGATACAACAAGGAAGCAATGGTCGTCTTGCCATTTGTTCCCGTGATACCAATCAATTGCAGCTTCTTCGATGGATTTTCATAATAATTCGAAGCCATAAAAGCCAAAGCCGAATTCGTATCCTTTACTTTTATATAGACAATTCCTGTTACAATTATCTCTGGCAAAGTATCGCAGACAACCGCAATTGCACCAAGATTTATAGCTTTTTCTATAAAATCGTGTCCGTCAGAAATGGTTCCGCGGATGGCTACAAAAACATCATTCTCTTCAACTTTCCTTGAATCGAACTCGATCTTGTTCACAGGTGTTTCAGTCGTTCCGTGAACCGACTCAATCGCTACTTTATATAATATGTCTTTTAAAACAATCACGATAATTCGAGTGTTATGGTTTTATTTTTTTCTAATCTCTCTCCAGCCGAAAGGGATTGTTTTTTCACTTTTCCGATTCCGATTACTTTTACTTTCAACCCTAGATTACCCAGCAACGCTACAGCATCCATTCCAGCCATTCCGTGAACATTCGGAACCAGATTCATTTTTGTTTCCGCTTTCGCATAATAGTCACCGTAGTTTTTTTCTTGACTCTTGTTTTTCTTTTGAAGATTTTTCACCTCATTTGTTGTTGGCGAATCGGTAAAGATCTTTTGTGCAACTCTTTTGAAAACGGGCCCGGCAACATCAGCTCCGTAATAATTATTCTTTGCCGTATTTGGTTCGTGCACTACAACAATGCAGGAATATTTCGGTTCATCTGCAGGAAAATAGCCTACGAATGATGAAATATAATGTTTCTCCGAACCGCCATTTTTGCCGTAATTGGCTTGGGCTGTTCCTGTTTTTCCAGCCATCGAGAAATCTTTAGAATATAATTTTCTACCGGTTCCCCTTTTCACCACATTCTCTAAAACAGCTTTCACTTTTGCAAGTGTTTCGTCTGAACATATCTTTGGATTGATTACTTCCTTTTCATATTTTTTTATCGTTTTATTCCACGCTTTAATTTCGGAAACAAATTGTGGTTTTACCATTTCTCCATTATTTGCAACTGCGTTATAATAGGTCAATGTTTGTAAAGGCGTGATTGAAACGTTGTATCCAAAAGCCATCCAAGGCAAAGTGATAGCACTCCAATGTTTGCTTTTTGGATCTGGAACGTAAGGCTTACCTTCCCCTTCAAATGGCAACCCTAAGGGCTTACTCAATCCATAATTTTTTAAATGATTGACAAATTGTGACGGATTGCTTTTATAGGCATTGTAAACCGCCTGGACCATTATGGTATTGGAAGAAACCTCGAAGCCCCTTGCCAATGAAATTTTTCCATAACCACCTTCGTGTGAATCGCGAACTTTCTTTCCGGAGTAGGTAACAACACCACCAAATGAATTGTATACATCACTCGTATCGGCTTTTTTATCATCCAGCAAAGCCATCAAATCGGCCAATTTATAAGTTGAGCCCGGCTCGTGTGATTCTGCAATAGCATAATTCGTGGTTTCATAATAGGAACCATCCTTGCCTCTTCCAAGATTCGAAATGGCTTTCACGTGACCCGTTTTCGTTTCCATCACCACGACACAACCGTGTTCTGCTTCGTATAGTTCCAATTGCTTCAACAAGGCATGGTGTGCGATATCCTGCACATAAACATCAATCGTTGAAATTACGTCGTAACCATCCTGAGGCTCTATTTCATTCACATCCCGAATTGGCTTCCATTGCCCTTTTGCAATTTTCTGCTTTAAAATCTTACCGTCTTTTCCGTTAAGGTACTTGCGAAAAGCCCACTCAATTCCTTTTCCATCCGGAGTTCCATCTGGATTGACCCTCTCATAACCAATGGTCCTTTCAGCAATTTTCCCGATCGGATGCTCGCGAACCGTTTGCTGGTCTACGATGATTCCACCTTTGTAAACGCCAAGATTGAACAACGGAAAGCCTTTAATTTTCACATATTCCGTATAACTCAGATTTCTCGCAATCAGATAATACCTGTTCTTGTTGTTTCTCGCCCTTGTCAATTCCTTCTCATAAAAACTTTTTGGCTTGCCCAGCAACATCGAAAGTGAATCTGCCAGAGGCTCTATATTTTTTTGAAAATTCTCACTTGTTGGGGCAACCGCATCGAACCTGATGTAATAATTGGGTATTGAAGTGGCAAGCAGACTTCCATCAGAAGAATAAATGTTTCCCTTATTGGCAGGAATCACGAATTTCTTCACGGAACGATCCTTTGCCAGTTTCCTGTAATAATCACCTTCAACCCATTGAATATTGGTAAGCTTTATGACAATTGCAGACGCCATCAGCAGTATCGCGAATGCAAACAGATAAATCCTATAAGAGATATTTTTATCTTCTACTGCCATAATTTTTTTATAAGACTCTTCTCTTCTTCTTGTTTGACCTTTATTTTTACCGGAGGAACCGACGACGGCAATATTCCTTTCTCCAACATCTTTCTTTCTATTGTCGATTCGAGTTTCAACTCCATCAACTCTGACCGCCTGTCTACAAATTCTGACCTTAACTCCTTCACTTCTTCTTCCAAGGCCTTGATCCTGAAAATCTTTCGCTCGTATCGGTTGGTATTTGCAATCATCACAATAGCCAGAAGAATCACGAAAACAATAAACCTCCAATTTCTGTTGGCATCTTCGTTTACAAGGAACCTGGCCTTCAATATGTTGTAAATTCCGCCTTTCATATCTCAGTGTGCCACAAAGACGCCAAGACGCCAAGTGTTTTTAAAGCTTAAACTATATTTTTTCGGCAATTCTCAATTTTGCACTTCTCGCCCTATTATTGATTCGTATTTCCTCGTTTCCAGGAACGATTAATTTTCCGATGGTCCTGAACGGGACTGAAAAATTACCAAAGAAATCACGCTCAGGCTCCCCTTCGAACATTCCGTTTTTTATGAATCGTTTCACCAATCTATCTTCCAATGAGTGATAGGCGATAACACTCAATCTTCCTTCCGGATTCAAAATTTCCAATGATTGCTCCAGGAATTCTTTCAAGACATCCATTTCCTGATTCACTTCGATCCTGATTGCCTGATACATTTGGGCCAAGATCTTGTGACTCTTGTGAGCGGGAAGAAATCGGCTTAAAACCGTCTTCAACTGTTCCGTATTCCTGATTTCCTCATTTTCTCTTGCTTCCAAGATCACTCTTGCAATCGCGGGAGCATTTTTCAATTCCCCGTAATCCAAAAACACGCGACGAAGATTTGCCTCATCATACTCATTTACAACCCTGTATGCGCTCAAGTCATTTTTCTGACTCATTCTCATATCCAATTCGGCATCAAAACGAGTTGAAAAGCCTCTTTCCGCCACATCAAATTGATGAGAAGAAACACCCAGATCAGCCAGGATCCCATCAACAGACTTGATTCCGTGAAAACGCAAAAACCTTTTTATGAACCTGAAGTTTTCATTAATCAGTGTAAATCTTTCATCAGGCAAGGCATTCGCCAACGCATCTTCATCCTGGTCAAACGCAAACAACTTTCCGTTTGACCCCAGCCTGCTCAATATTTCTTTTGAATGACCACCTCCGCCGAAAGTCACATCCACGTAAACTCCGTCCGGTTTAATATTCAAACCATCAACAGTTTCCTTCAATAAAACCGGATTATGATATTCCATTGTCGTCGTCATTTAAATTTCCCATTACTTCTTCTGCCAAATCCGCAAAATCAACATCATCATCTCCAATTGATTTCTCATACAAATCCTTGTCCCAAATCTCAACGATGTTCACTTTTGATGAAAGCACGACGTCTTTGGCAATTTTACTGAACGTCACGAGGTCTTTCGGAATCAATAATCTTCCCTGGTCGTCAATTTCAATCACCTTTACACCAGCCATAAATTTCCTGATGAAATCGTTGTTCTTCTTATTGAAACGATTCAGCTTGTTTATTTTCAACATCATTAAATTCCATTCCGACATCGGCCAAAGCTCAAGACAAGCATCAAACACTGAACGTTTTAGCACAAAACCTTCCTGCAAGGATGCCGTCAATTGCTTCTTCAGGGGCGATGGCAACATCAGCCTCCCTTTAGCATCAACTTTACATTCGTATGTTCCGATTATCGTGTTCAACTATCTATTGTTTGAATTAGGAACAAAAATATAAAAAATTATACCACATTTTACCACTTTATACCACTTTGTTGATAAGTTTTACCACTTCACAAGCAAAACGCTTAAATGTTAGCTTACAGATTATTAGATTTTCTTTAATGATCTTTTAACGATTCTCCGAATTTGAAAAAGAATAAGCAGTAATGGGTTTTAAAATGGATAGAATTTAGTTTATCTGCAAGAAATTGATTTTCAGCAATGCCGAGAAAAATTATAACTTCCAAAAATCGAATTGTTAAACATTTACAAGAATAATGCTGTAAAATTTTTGTCCGCCTCAAATAAAAAATAAGGAAAAAATGGTTTTTACCTATAAAATCATATATTTGTTGTTCCCGAAGTTTCGGGATAAAATGCCAAATCAAGAATGGAACACGACTTAAAAAAAGAAGGAAAATACAAATATTACGAAGCCGGAGAAGGAACCCCGATCATCATCCTGCACGGCTTGATGGGCGGCTTGAGTAATTTTGATGGAGTTGCCGATTATTTTCCGAAAAACGGCTACAAAGTAGTAATTCCAGAATTGCCGATCTACACCCAAAGCATCCTGAAAACGAATGTCAAGGCTTTTGCCAGATATGTGAAAGACTTCATCACCTACAAGGGTTTTGACAGGGTAATCCTTCTAGGAAATTCTCTTGGCGGACATATTGCCTTGTACCATACCAAAATGTATCCTGAAAAGATGCTTGGACTTGTAATTACAGGAAGTTCAGGCTTATACGAAAACGCAATGGGCGACAGCTACCCAAGAAGAGGCGATTACGATTACATCCAAAAGAAGGCTGAAGATGTTTTTTACGACCCTAAAATTGCGACCAAGGAAATCGTAGACGAAGTGTATGGGATGGCCAATGACAGGATAAAATTGATCAAGACCCTGACGATTGCAAAAAGTGCCATCCGTCATAATATGGCAAAGGATCTACCAAAGATGCACGTCCCGACTTGCATCATCTGGGGAAAGAATGACAAGGTGACACCTCCGGATGTTGCAGTTGAATTTGACAAATTATTACCCAATTCCTCTCTATACTGGATTGACAAATGTGGCCACGCTGCCATGATGGAACATCCTGATGAATTCAATGAATTGATGCACGATTGGTTGAAAAAAGCCAATTTGTAATATACAATAGATCTAAAAGGCCACTATTTTCCCGAATTTGATTCAGAAAAGTAGTGGTCGTTTTTTTTGACTAACTTTGCCGAAATATACCGAAGTAATGAAAATTAATACCGCCGAATTTATAATCAGCAATTCCGAAGTTGCGAAGTGCCCGAAAGACCCTATTCCTGAATATGCTTTTATTGGCCGCTCGAATGTTGGAAAATCATCGTTGATCAATATGTTGACCAACCACAAGAATCTGGCAAAAACTTCCGGAAGACCTGGAAAGACGCAACTTATCAATCATTTCAAGATAAACAATAATTGGTTCCTGGTCGATTTGCCCGGTTATGGATATGCAAAGGTTTCAAAGAAGACAAAATCCGTTTTCCAGCAATTTATTACGGATTATTTTGAAACAAGAGAACAATTGGTTTGTGCTTTTGTCCTAATAGACATTCGTCACGAAGCCCAGAACATCGATATTGAATTTATGAGCTACATGGGAGAAAGCGAGATACCTTTCTGCATCGTTTTTACCAAAGCGGACAAGATCAGCAGGACAAAAATCGACTCGCATATTGCAGCTTACAAGAAACAAATGTTTGCCAATAATTGGGCCGAGATGCCTCCTTATTTTGTCACTTCAGCCCTTGATGCAATTGGGAAGGAAGAACTTTTAGGCTATATCGGAGAAATCAATGAAGACATGTTCAAGAATAATTTGTTATAAGAACAAACCAACGCAAATTTTACAAATTCGCACAGATTTTATAGTGTAAAAAAATAGCCACAACTTATTGTTTGTGGCTGTTTTTTTTTATTGAAAATTATTTACTTCCTATTTCTTCAAATCCATCTTCTCTGCAAAATAATCGCAGAAATCTTTCATTGTATCCGTCATTTTTTCATCATCCGTAGCACGTTGGAAAGTATCTGCCATCGCCACAAGCGTTTGATGGAAAAATACCTTCATCTCATCAACAGGCATGTCTTTTGTCCATAAGTCGATACGCAAGGTTTCCTGGGCTTTACTGTCCCAAATTGACAACATTATTGCTTTTGCTTCTTCGGCATTGACTCCGCCGTCCTGAGCAGTCCATTTTAGCTTTTCTGGAACTCTATTTTCATCCAGTTCAACCAGGAATTTTATTTCTGAGGTAATTGTATCCGCCATTATTTCTTTGGTTTGTATTTTGACTTGTTAAAAATTTCCACAGCATCCATTTGCAGGAATTGCTCCAGACTCACATCATTATTTTTGATAAACGAACGCACGATTTGCCATCCTACCCAGGTTCCGATTCTTCCCGGAGATTCATTATCAATTTCAAGATAAAATTTTGAAAAAGGTGCCCTGTTGATGAAACGGTTTCCTAGTTTGGAATCTGAATCATACAACAAATTGCCTTCCACAAAGTAACGCCACATGTATTCTTCATTTTCTTCACTCCAAGCAATCTGCTCCGGAGTATAGCCAATCTTATCCGCATCGGAAGTTTCCGGAAGCAACAGGTCCTTTATATAAAGTTCTTTTCCTGCATGAACCATTTGCGACAAAAGATTCCTGTTCGCTGGCTCAGTAATTTTTCCTGCTGTAAAAGCAGAAACGATATCCGGCATCATCTGATGCTTCTCGAAATTTTGTCGGATGTAAGCTGGAAATTCGCTTTGGTAGTATTCGTGGTCTTTTCCAAGATATAATTCCAACGAGATCAAAAGCAGATCACCTGTATAGATCACCTTGTTATTATAGTCCATTTCTCCAATAACGGTTATGACTTCGGGAACCTGGGTTTCCGGAAAATAATATTTTGCATGACGGAAAACATCTTCGATAGCCAGCTTTTCCGGACCAAAATCGCCAAAACCTTTTTGAACTTCTGCATAAAGTTCCTTCCATAATGGATTGGTCATCTTTTCTATCCAAACCTGGTCCTCTACTCCCTGCGGGAAAAACTCAGGGTATGCTGTCTTGATTTTTGGAAGTTCGGCAACGGGAGATTCAAAGAAGATCTTATCGAAACGCTCCACCTTTATTTCAAGTGGTATTTCCTCGACTTCTTTCTCCACCTTGGATTTCTTATCACAGGAAACCAAAAGAATAATTAAGGAACAAACTACAACTATTTTTCTCATATATTTATTTTATGTTAGCCCTTATATTTAGACAGAACTTGCTTTACACTTTCTTGAAAACTGAAATGATCACAAAGCATTGCCTAGACAGACTCGGTTGTCGCATAAGGTGCCGAAATAACTTAAAATAATACTGAAATTGTATAACATTCAGTATTTTTGTTTTTTATAATTTTAACAACTTGGAAATACAGTGCAAATATACACCGCTGTTTTTTTAGATATCAAAATATTATGCAAAAAAAGAATAAAATTGATGCTGCAAAAGTTAATGAACATATTGTAAATTGGTTGAAAACATATGCTCTTGACGCAAAAGTAGATGGTTTTGTTATAGGAATTTCTGGTGGTGTAGATTCAGCGGTTACTTCTACTCTTTGTGCTCAAACTGGCTTGAAAGTTTTGTGTATTGAAATGCCAATTCATCAAGACTCGAAACAGGTTGGCCGAGGAAGAGAACATATCGAGCAATTAAAAAAGCGCTATAAAAATGTGAGCAATGCTGTTGCCGATTTGACTTCAACTTTCGACACTTTTAAAAATTCGGTTGCTGGGACGGATGATTTGGCAAAATTAAATCTATCCCTCGCCAATACCAGGGCACGCTTGCGAATGACGACTTTATATTATTTCGCAGGAATCCACGGTCTTCTGGTTGCCGGAACAGGCAACAAGGTGGAAGATTTTGGCGTAGGCTTCTATACAAAATATGGTGATGGCGGTGTCGATTTGAGTCCGATTGCCGATCTGATGAAGAGTGAGGTCTATGCTTTGGGCGAATACCTGTCTGTACCTGAATCTATTCTGAAAGCAGCTCCAACGGATGGATTATTTGGTGATGACAGAACCGATGAGGACCAACTTGGCGCAAGTTATGATGAACTGGAATGGGCAATGCTCGCTGATGAATCCGGTAAAAGCTCAGTTGATTTTTCTGGAAGAGAACAAATCGTATTTGATATTTACAAGCGATTGAACAGGATCAACCAGCACAAGATGAATCCGATTCCGGTCTGCAAGACACCTAACTAATAAAATAATATTTTTTTAACATTTTCATAACAGTATATGTTTTTTTTATTTAACTTTACTTGCCCAAATTGATTAACATTTCTTAAATTTTATTATTATGATCAAAGTAATTATAGCAGATAATCAACCTGTGGTTCGATTTGGAATTAAATCTTATTTTAAAAATCATTCAGAAATCAACACCTTTGGCGAGAGCCACGATTTTACAGAAGTATTGGATACTTTGAAAAGCAAGGACGTTGATGTGTTGTTGCTTGATTTAGAATTTGAAGGTTTAAAAAGTGTAAATGTTGTAAAAACAATGGTAAAGGATTTTCCGAAAACCAAGATTGTCATTTATACCAATCTTTCTGAAACAATGTATGCTCCAAATCTATTGAAGACGGGAGTTGCCGGATTTATTCATAAAACAGAAAGTCTTGAGGCATTAGAATCTGCAATAATAAAAGCTTCCAAAGGTGAAGTTGTTTTCAGTGAAACTGTAAAAAGAAACATTGCCATGGCAGCCAAACTCCATAAGAGCGAGAGGCTCTACAGGAAATTATCTACAAGGGAATTGGAAGTCCTGAGGTATTTGAGCGGTGGAAAAAAGAACCACGAGATCTCCGAAATACTAGGACTGAATGAAAAAACAATCAGTACCTACAAGCTCAGGCTGTTGAACAAATTGAATGTAACCAATCTTGTAGATCTGGTAAACAAAGCCAAGACATTGGACATTGTTTAATGGTACCGTGACATCACTCTTCCTAATTTTGAAGAAAAAGAATTAATCAATTTATAATAATCCATTGCGGTAGAAAGCGTTTCCGAGTTATCAGCATCTGGTTCCGGCGATATTTCTCCTTTCAATTCCTCGATTATCTTGTCGACTAAAAACCATCGCAACGTTAGTATTGTTTCCGAAACATATTGGCTTATTGAATGGTTTTTCTGCTTTACGATGATATTCTGCGCTTCCCAATTATGGAGTGCCACCTTCTCATCTTCCATCAAAATATCGGTCACTTCCTGTGCAAAATCCTGGTTGAGTTGCATCAGGTAGTGTTCCATATTAAAGTTTTCGGCTTGATGGAAATAATTGATCAGGTCGTTATAGATATCCCTGAACAACGGATTGGCAAGTTCAACCTCATCTTCCTGGAGACTCAGATAAATTCTCTGGTAAACCTTGTAATTCTTCTTTTCAGTAACGGTTTCAATCTCGCCTTCTTCATTGGCTCTCATCAAGACATCCTCAAATTCATCTTCCACGTTTCCGTAAAGCAGCAAGATCTCGATTATCTTTCGTTCCAGGCCATATAGGATATCAATCTTTTCCGGAGCAACATCAGCATCTTCAGGCTTGATGACATCAAATGCTTTTTGCTCCTGCTTGAGTTTTTTTCCAGTTTCAGCAATATCTTTCTGAACCAGCTGTGCAAGCGTGCTTACCAGAACCTGTTCTGAAATATCCATAATCCGGGAACATTCCTGGATGTATATCTCTCTTTGGATCCTGTCTGGAATCTTGGAAATACTTACCACGATCTCCCTGATCAGATCGGCCTTTTTTACAGGATCGTTCTTGGCATCATCCATCAGAAGGGAGGCCTTGAATTGTATAAAATCTTTTGCATTGTTATCCAGATAGGCAACCAGATCTTCATAAGATGTTTTTCTTGCAAAGCTATCCGGGTCGTCACCATCGGGGAAAGTGCAGACTTTTACGTTCATTCCTTCCTCCAGAATCAAATCGATCCCTCGTATGGAAGCTCGAAGTCCGGCAGCATCGCCGTCAAAAAGGACCGTAATGTTTTTTGTCAGGCGGTTGATCAATCGGATCTGGTCGGGTGTCAAGGCAGTTCCAGAAGAAGCCACGACATTCTCAATTCCAGCTTGGTTGAACTGAATTACATCGGTATAACCTTCAACCAAGAAACAATTATTCTGCTTGGCAATGGCCTGCTTGGCCTGATAAATTCCGTATAGAACTTTGCTCTTGTGGTAGATATCGCTTTCGGGTGAATTGAGGTATTTTGCCGCCTTCTTGTCATTGGTGAGGATTCTTCCTCCGAAACCCAATGTTCGTCCCGACATGCTCTGTATTGGAAACATCACACGTGCACGAAAACGATCCAAGAGTTTCTGATCGTCTTTTACAATCGTCATTCCCGTACTTTCAAGGAATTCCAATTTATAGCCTTTTCCCAGTGCTTCTTTCGAAAAGGCATCCCAGGATTCCGGCGAATAGCCCAATCCAAATTTCTTGATGGTCTCGTTGGAAAATCCCCTTTCCTTGAAGTACGAAAGTCCGATTGCCTTGCCTTCCTCAGAATGCAAGAGGGTATCGTGAAAATATTTCTGGGCAAATTCCGAAACCAGGAACATGCTTTCCTTTAAATCAACATTGGCTTTTTCAGCTTCTGTCTGCTCCGTTTCCTCTATTTCAATATTGTATTTCTTTGCCAGATAGCGAATTGCTTCCGGATAGGTAAAATGCTCGTGTTCCATCAGGAAAGCGATGGAGTTCCCTCCTTTTCCCGAACTGAAATCTTTCCAGATCTGTTTTACGGGCGATACCATAAAAGAAGGAGAACGCTCGTTGGAGAACGGACTCAATCCTTTAAAATTACTTCCGGCCCTTTTAAGTTGCACGAAATCACCTATGACCTCCTCCACTCGGGCGGTTTCGAAAACAGTATCTATGGTATTTTTTGAAATCATTTAAAAAGGTGCAAGGTTGCAAAGATACAAAGGTTTTGAAGTTTAATTTTGGTTGTGCATTTTTTTTTGGAAATCCTATAAGAACAGAAAAAGTGCCTCCCGAAAGAAGCACTTTTGAATATAAACTAATAACTAACCAAACTTTTAATTCAAGTCGAAACGAATTCCCAAGGAAATATTGTTCTGGTCGATGGCATTGTCCTTGAAAAGTGGATTCAAATCGTATTTTATATAAATACTCGTTTCCTTGTAACCGATGTAGGTACTCACACCATACACAAAATCATTCACATTGAAGTTTCCTTTTGTCACTTCCCTGCTTTTGTATCCGTCAAGATCGTATTTGATGATTTGTTTTGATTTTACGTTGACCCCTGCATAACCTCCAATTCCAAAGCGAAACGTTTTGTGCGTCTTGAAGATTTGTTTTCCATCGTGTTCCCTTTTAGGTGTGAAATCGAATTCCAAATGTACGGGAACTACAAGATTTACATTCCTGAAACGGGAATCTTTCATATGTACAGCCGAGGTTTCAAGATTGGTCTCCTCACCATTGTCTGCAAAAAGACGATTATCCGTAGCGCGAAGGTTGTTGTACATCACCGATACTCCATATTTCAAGTGCAAAAGGTTATTGTTTTTTGCCAGACGCGTGTTCCAAGAAGTTCCCCATTCATAAAAATGCGACCCCATATACCTGAAATCTGAATTGGCTACGGCGCCATCCGTCACGAGGTTGTTGATACCTGCAGCGAAGACAAATTGAGAGGTGGTCCTGCTTTCAGAAGTAATCCTCTGGATCGAATCTCTTTTTCTTGCGTCTTTCGAATTGCTGGAGCGCCAGACAAATTTGAATCTTCTGAGTGTATCTGGGTCTTTTATTTTTCCGTCTACTTTTTGCTGCACGATATCTTTCAACTCCAATTCATATTGAGCCACTTTTGCCTCAATAGTGTTCGACCTGGTTTCGGCAAGTTGCAGTTTTTTGGCATCGCCTTCTTTATACGATAATTTTCCGGCTTCAACTTCCTTGTTTACGGCTTCCACTTCTACTTTAAGTGCGGCTTTTTCTTCCTTGGTTACCTGTTCAATTTTTTGGGCTATGTCTCGGACTCTTTCGTCAAAAGTTTCCTGTGCGGCCATTTTATTCGCTAAAAGGCATACGGTTACTGCCAAGTAAATGGTTAAATTTCTCATGATTGGTTTGTTTTAAGATGATTGATGATTTATTCCTGATTCCGGGTACTCAAGGCAACTTTTACCTCTTGATAATTCTTGCTTACGGATTTAATTACTTTTTGCCTGAAGGAAAGCTCCAGTTCGCCATCCACTTGCGAAAGCAAATCGTTTGAATTCACTCTGACAGTAGCTTTGTCTTGAAAAAGCTTGTCCTTCTTGTTTTTCTTTACCGCTGCCAGAAGTTCGTCAACATCGGCATAGTTGGATTTTAGTTGTGGCGTTTCGGTTGCCAGTTGTCGATTGTCAGTTGCCGGCTGCGAGGTCTCGACAATTTCAGTTTGATGGTTTACAACAGTTTGATTGGATTTCGAATTTTGATTGATGATTGTTTTTTGAGCCTTGCTCGATTTGTTTTCCGTTTTTGCGATTGTTTGCTCTGCTTTCGGAGTAATTAGTTCCGTAGTATTAGTTTCCGTTTCAGAAGGGATTACGCTTGTTTCGTTTACAATCGGCGCTTTTTCAAGGTCAACCAATTCTTCTGTCTGGCTTAGGAAAACCGTTGCAATCATAACAAACCCTAAAAGACTTGCCGCGATATACATCCATCCGAAATTTCTTTTTGGTTTTTGCTTCTCCTGTTCGCTATTGCTCGAGTCGGCAACAGCCAGCATTGCATCCAGACGGTCCCAGGCATTTTCCGAAGGCTTGATTTCCCTGCTGTTCAGTTTTTCCCTAAACTGGTTGTCCATATTATTATTCGGTTCCATTTTCATAATTCTTTAATTTGTTAATCTGCTCCTGCAACATTTTCCTGGCGTGCGATAACTGTGATTTTGATGTGCCTTCATTTATACCTAACATCTCTGCGATCTCCTTGTGCTTATAACCCTCGATGGCATAAAGGTTGAAAATCATCTTGTAACCATCCGGCAAGCCATCTATCAAGGACTGGATATCTTCTACAGAAAAATTACTTTCGATGTTGTTGAAACTTTCTTCCTTGTAATATTCATCTTCCAGAAAGCTCACTCTTTTTTGTGCCCTTATAAATGATATGCTTTCATTTACCATGATCCTCCTAATCCAGCCTTCAAAACTTCCCTTGCCTTCAAAATTCTTCAAGTTCGTAAAAACTTTCATGAAAGCCGTAATCATGATATCTTCTGCCTGATGTACATCTTTTATATATTGACGGCAGACACTTAGCATTTTCGGAGAAAACTTGGAGTATATCTGATGCTGGGCGTGCCGGTTATTTTCGGCAGCCAGTCGGATCAAATCCTTTTCATCCTGATGTAAATTAATTACCTTCAACTTTGTCTTGTTTTGTTTTTGATTGAAATCCTGTTTTCCAACCGACTTCTATTACATAGACGAGAAAGGTTGGAAAATGGTTGCATGACTTTTAATTTATTTTTAAAACTTCTTTGGACTTCCCTGTTTCCAGCTTGATCGTGACTATTTTTTGAACGGTTGCATTCGCATTCTTCTGTCCGTTTTCTTTTTCCAAAAACACCAAGGTGTTCGTATCCTCATTGATAACCCAACTCAAAAGATTAAAATTATCGCTTGAGAGTTTTGTGATTTCATAAGTGGAAAGCTTTATAAGATACAATTCACGAATAAAGCCTGAAGCCTTGGGAAGTATTTTCTGCGCATTGGAGGTAACCTCGACCAAGATAAAACGCGACTCTTTGTAGAGGGTTTTAATATTGGTTTCAATCTTCGCAATTGTGCCAATCGAACTAAAATCCAATTCTTTTGACACATCTGATTTTGTATCTATAAAGAGCAGCTTGTTTTCCTTTTGACCCTGTACTTTTGTGTAGTTTTTTGAAAAGGCAATCACAAGACTGCTATCTTCAATGGTTTGCAGGACATTATGATTGCTTTCCATCTTTTGGGCTTTCGCCGAAAAAACAACTAAAAAGAGTAGGATATACTTTATTTTCATAAGAAACAGATTTCTATTACATAGACGATAAAGGTTGGAAAATGGTTGCATAAAGATTAAAAAAATAGAATTAAAAACTACCTGATCCAGCAAAATCAATACTTGACGGAGATAAAAAAATTATTTTTTTCTTTCGATCACGTAGTTTACCATCAGGATCAAGGCATCCTTGTAAGGAGAATCAGGATAATTTTCGATTAAAGCGAGTGCTTCCTGCTGAAATTGCACCATTTTATCTTCGGCATACGAGAGCCCATTATTGTTTTTCACAAAAGCAATAACTTCCTTCACCCTTTTCTTGTCCTTGTTATGGTTCTTGATGGAATTGATGAGCCAATCCTTTTCCTTTTTTGTGCAGTGGTTTAAGACATGGATCAAAGGCAAGGTCATTTTTTGCTCCTTGATGTCTATTCCGGTAGGTTTCCCAATGGCATCGTCCGTATAGTCAAACAAGTCATCCTTGATCTGGAAAGCCATTCCGATCAGCTCGCCGAACTTTCGCATGTTCTCTACCTGGACCTCGTCTTCAATTACCGATTTGGCACCAAGAGCGCAACAAGCTGCAATCAAGGTAGCGGTTTTTTGTCGGATGATTTCATAATAGACGTCTTCTGTGATGTCAAGACGGCGTGCTTTTTCTATCTGGAGCAGTTCACCTTCACTCATTTCACGGACGGCTACCGAGATTATCTTCAGCAGATCGAAATCACCATTGTCTATGGAAAGCAACAGCCCTTTTGAGAGCAGATAATCGCCAACGAGAACGGCAATCTTGTTTTTCCAAAGTGCATTGATGGAGAAAAAATCCCTCCTTCTGTTACTGTCGTCCACAACATCGTCGTGCACCAAAGTTGCAGTATGGATCAATTCGATCACGGAAGCACCCCTATAGGTTCGTTCGTTTACGGTTCCGCCCGAAATCATCTTGGCAGTCAGGAAAACGAACATTGGTCGCATCTGTTTCCCTTTCCGGTTTACGATATAATAGGTAATGCGGTTGAGCAAAGCCACTTTTGAAGTCATCGATTCGTGAAACTTCTTTTCAAAAAGTTCCATTTCTTGTAGGATGGGCTGTTTTATCTGCTCGGTGATTTTCATTGATGGCAAATATACGGCTTATGATTTTAAAATTAAAAGATTGGAGGATTGAAAGATTGAAGATTCGGACTGCGATGAATGGGAAAATTAAAAAAGCCTGAAGTTTTTCACCCGGAAGCTTTGGGATAGCCCCGACTTGAGGGAAAATCCTTTTTGTTTTTTCTTTAAAAATAAAAAGAGTTGGAAGGAAGGCGGGAATATGGCTTAAATAAATGCCCGAACGCTTTGCTCCTGAAAATACTATGCTTCTTTGTTGGCCAATTGTCCACAGGCAGCATCGATGTCTTTTCCGCGACTACGGCGTACTTTTACCACGATTCCGGTAGCCTCGAGTGCCTTGATATAAGCATTTATCGATTCTTCTGAAGCTTGCTGGAATTCACCATCGTCGATGGGGTTGTATTCGATAAGGTTGACCTTGCAGGGAACGTATTTGCAGAATTTCACGAGTGCATCAATGGACTCCTTATTGTCGTTGATCCCTTTCCAGACCACATATTCATAGGAAACCTTGCTTTTGGTTTTTCGGTACCAATATTCCAATGCTTCGCGCAAATCTGCCAAGGGGAAGTTCTTGCTGAAAGGCATGATCCGGGAACGGATTTCATCGATTGCGGAATGCAGGGAAACGGCCAGCTTGAATTTTACTTCATCATCAGCCAGCTTCTTGATCATTTTTGGAACTCCTGATGTGGAAACCATGATGCGCTTTGGAGACATCCCCAGGCCTTCTGGCGAGGTAATCATCTCGATGGCCTTGAGAACATTGTTGTAGTTCATCAAAGGTTCGCCCATCCCCATAAAAACGATGTTTGATAACGGGTGATTATGGTACAGGCGGCTTTCACGATCTATGGCTATGACTTGATCATAGATTTCATCCGGACCTAGATTACGCATTCTTTTTAATCGTGCGGTTGCACAGAAATTGCAATCAAGGCTGCAACCCACTTGGGAAGATACACAGGCAGTGGTGCGGGTTTCGGTAGGAATCAGAACGGATTCCACTACAAGGCCATCGTGAAGGCGGACAGCATTTTTTACAGTTCCATCCTCACTTCGCTGCATCTGGTCGACCTTGATGTGGTTGATGACAAAATTTTCCTCGAGCATCTGGCGTGTTGGCTTTGCCACATTGGTCATATCATCAAAATGATGGGCGCCTTTGCTCCAAAGCCATTCATAGACCTGGTTGCCACGAAAGGCCTTGTCTCCATTGGAAACAAAAAAGTCGCGCAATTGGTCCTTTGATAATGCCCTGATGTCTTTTTTCTCGATTTGCATGGTGCAAAAGTACTGAAATTGTTTTGCATAAAAAAAGGGAGCTGTATGCTCCCTTCTGTATTACTCTTTTATCAGTTTGAAATTCTTGCTTTTCCCGGAAGCTTTATCAGTAATCTTTAAAAGATAAACTCCTTCTGCCTGTCCGTACAAATCAATTTGCTGCTGGTTGCCGGTTGAGTTTCCTTGCTTGATGGTTTGCCCTAATATGTTGTAAACTTCATATTGGAAATCCAAAGTGCTGTCCATTTTCAGATTGAATATTCCAGTTGATGGATTTGGATATACCTTCAAGAAATTGTTGGAACTAAAATCATCCGTAGAAAGGTTTGCAAATGCTCCAAATGTAATTGACTCTCCTATTCCGAAATTCCCTCCCTGGATGATTGTCTCGTCACTTGCCGTCTTCAACGAATAGCTTCCTGTTCCAAAAGAACAACAGATCCCATCCCCTTCCGCATCACTGATTGCAAAGATGTAACATCCATCGGCAGGCAAATTGACTGTCTTGTTGATCACTGTATTATTTGCATAATCACCTCCTGAATCAATCGTAACATCGTTAGCATCTTTTATGGTCCAAGAGGTTTCATTTCCATAATTATCAGTAGTCAATTGAAAAACAACCTGAGTAGTTTCGTACGCCAGGGTTGTAGTGGTAAAAGTAACTGCTGCGGTATTATCATTTGGAAAGCCATCAGTAATCCCGTTAGGACTCTCAATTGTTGCAGTAAACGTATTTGTACCAGCCACAGCAGTCAATGATCCTATTGCAACATCTACACTCTGCCCTTGCGTCAGATTTCCTGTCCAATTGATTGCTATCTGTGGTGCCGCATTCAGATTGTACTTTATTGTCGCTGACGTTAGCGCATTTAATCCGTTGTTGGTTATCTTCACGGATGGATTGATCTGAGTACCACAAACATCGCTTGCAACTCCTACAATCGCTGCTTTTGCATCTGTTCCGAAAACTTGTGCTGGAGGATACACATCTGCCGTCATGGCATTTGTGTTGGTTGGATCCAGCCAATCCCTTAAACGTGTTGCTGCAGTTGTTCCCGTATTCCAAGAGGTATTGAATCTTCCATAGTCGTCAGAACCTCCGTTATCAACAAGTCCGTTGCAAGCCGCTGACCCTCTCCATAATTGTCCAATTATTCTTCCTTGATTATTGAACAAAGGCGAACCTGACGATCCTCCTTCTGTAACTCCCAGGGTCCAATCATTAACTTGCCAATAATTTCCATTGTTATTTAGTGATAATGGTGCTTGATTGTCCAAGCATACTTTCATAATCGCTCCAGAAGGATGGTGGATACCAAAAACGGAAGAAGGAGCCGTAAGGCTTCTGTCCCATCCTGCCCATTTTACATCCCATGTTGAAGGTATTGCGGTATTGATCTGCACCAGACAGAAATCTGATTCTACACGTCTAGCTCTTAATGTCGCTCCACTGATTGTTAAATGTCCCGTCATATTTGTACTTGGTAAATTTTGAGCACAAACAGGATTTGGGCTGATCCATTTAAATCGGAAAGACCAAGTGGCAGGATTGGAATAACAATGATTGGCCGTTAAAAAATAAGGCGTTCCATTATTACTAGTGTTGTTGATCAGGGCTCCTGTACAAAAACTATTATTATTTGTAATCAATATCCCTACAGATTTCTTGTTGATGTTTTTTAATGCATCGATTGATCCCATGACACAATCTACGTCATAGTTGCATTTTCCGGCAGAATTCAAGTCATCGTCAACAGCTTTCAAATTTTCATCCGATGTCCTGTAACCGTGAACAACTTTAAAAACTTCCAATTTCCCTCTATTGAGTTGCCTTTGCGGTTCATAATATTCCAAGAAGATATCTTCTCCATTAACCAGCCAGGTTCCTAGAACCCTTTCGTCGTTGTTCTGCCTTGCATCATAAGCTCCCAATAAATCTGTACGGGTGCTGTTGTACAGGTATAAAGTGGCTCCTTCCGGCATATAAAAATCACTGAAGATGAAATTCATAGTCTTCGCTCCATGTGATTGGAAACGTATTCTCCAGATCCTATCTCCATTTTCTAACGTAGTCCATTGGCCTGAATTCCCAAGATTATAATCCACAACAATCTCCTGGCCGAAACGCCAAGGCAAATCCTTGCGCTGATCATTTACAAGATCCTCGGCTTTTAATTTTTCCAAATCAATTCCTGGAAGAACTATCGGGGCCAATTTGGTTGTATTCCTCAGGCTCCAGCTTGCCGGCTTCCCTTCATTGGTAACTTGTGCGTTAATTCCATAAAAAGAGAACAGAATACACAAAACGGTAATCTTGAATTTCATTTTCTAACAATTTTTATTAATTTTTGTAAAAATATAAAAAAAGCCGACAACTGAAATTTTATTGCTTCCTTTTTTATCTTTGCAGAAAAACAGAAGATGCATTTCATATCCCAAGAATTAGAAGATTACGTTTCCAATCATTCCGAAAATGAGCCGGCACTTTTGTCTGCCTTGAGCAGGGAAACGCATCAAAAGATCTTATTGCCGAGAATGCTGAGTGGTCATTTCCAAGGACGTGTTTTAAGCATGCTTTCAAAATTGATCCGACCTTTGAACATTTTGGAAATTGGCACTTATACTGGTTATGCAACGTTATGCCTTTGTGAAGGAATGCAGGAAAACGGTACTGTCGATACGATTGACATCAATGAAGAATTGATGGATTTCCAGAAGAAGTATTTTGATTTATCAGATTGGAAAGGTCAGATCTTCCAACATTTGGGAGATGCTACACGGATTATTCCAAATCTGGATAAGAAATACGATCTGGTTTTTGTAGATGCCGACAAGGAAAATTATCTCAATTATTTTGATATCATCCTGCCCAAGATGAACAAGGGCGGGATTATTCTTTCTGACAATGTGTTGTGGAGCGGAAAGGTTTTGGAAACACCAAATCCGAAAGATTTGAGCACGAATGTATTATTGGAATACAACAAGAAATTAAAAGAAGATCCGAGAGTTGAAACGGTCCTGCTGCCTATCAGGGATGGATTAACCGTAAGCAGGGTTGTTTAAAAACAAGAAATGCTTTCTAGATGAAGGCGTTTTTATTTTGTTTATCGGTTAATCCGTATTTGTTGTTTAAATAGCAAAATAGTTTGTAAAAAACAAAACCAGATAATAATCCAAACAAATATCCTACTAGAATATCGCCAGGAAAGTGCAATCCCAAATAGATCCTGGTGTAGGCAAATAGTATTGGAAACAGAAAAACCAAGAAGGCATATTTATAGTATCTTCTTAAAACCAGAAACAAAATCAGCGTCGAACCGCTAGAATTTGAGGCGTGTCCGGAGAAAAAACTCCAGCTTTTGGTAGCCCTTCCAACAAATAAAAGAAAATCCTTTACTTCAGGATCATTTAATGGTCGGATACGTTGTACCGAGTTTTTGACCAGGTTGGTCATCTGGTCGGTAAAAATAAAGAAAAGCGTCAAGACCAAAATCAGTACCAGAAACTGTTTTGGACTTATCTTCTTTAACAGCAGAAAAATAAGGAATAGGAAATAAGGCCACCAATTCAATTGCTTGGTTATGTATAAGAAAAAGCCGTTCCAACTTTCAGAACCTAGACCATTGAGATAAATCAATAGTTCCTTATCCAGTTCTATCAACTGTTCCAACATTATCGCTGTCTTTTGATTGGTCCTGTCATGTCCTCGATATTCTCCTTGGCCTTGTTTATTTCAGATTCGATATCACCGGTAACGGAATTCATATTCAAAGGATTGTCCGGTGTATTATCTGCAATCATCTTATTGAATCCTTGCTTTACATTGTCAATTTCTTCGGTAAACCCACCTGTAAGGCTGTTTTTATCGAAACCATTTTCCTCGGCACTTTTCTGGATTTCGCTTTTGATGTCGTTTGTTGCATTTTTCAATTGTGCCATTCCTTTGCCTAATGTTCGCGCAATGTCAGGCACTTTGTCAGCTCCAAAAAGCATTACGACAATCATTAAGATAAAAACTATTTCTGAACCACCAATTCCAAACATCTTGCTTTTTTTGAGGTTACAAAGTTAACTAAAATTTGGTTTTAGGACCTGCCAATTCTCTTAAGATTTTCCTATTTTATTGAAACAGACACTTAATCAAACTTTGATTTCACGACTTCTTTCGGCCACGTATTGTTTGTTACATCTATGTCCGCAGTAAGTAATTTTGGATCGATGACAATTTTTGAAATTTTCTTTGCAGTTGCAAAAACACGACTTACTTCCTTATCGTTCAAACGCCAAATCTGTGCTGGAAAAGAATGATTTTCTGTAGTTCCATCTTCAAAAGTCAGTTCAACAAGTATAGGCATCACCAATTCGCCCGGCTTGTCAAAAGTGACCTGGTAGAAATATTTCGGTGCTTTTAATTTTGTTCTTTCCTCTTCTGAAAAGTTTGATTTCAGATATTCATCCAAAGGCTTGATCTCTTCCACTTTCAAAGCCTTGGTTTTGCCCTTGTTGCTGTCTTCAACCATATACACCATTTGTCCTTCGAGATTAAACCTGTTTCTTCTGGAAGGCTGTTCCACTTTTATTCCGGCAGGAGCCTTATCGGTCACGACATAACTCTTAACTTCCTTGATTCCTATATCATTTACCCAAGTCGTATAGAACCAGCCTCTCCAAAACCAGTCCAGATCTACTGCCGAGGCATCTTCCATCGTCCTGAAGAAATCCTCCGGCGTAGGATGCTTGAATTTCCATCTGTTGGCATAGGTCTTGAAGGCAAAATCAAATAATTCTTTTCCCATCACCACTTCCCTCAGCATATTAAGCCCCGTTGCAGGTTTTGCGTAAGCATTATTTCCAAATTGACGGATATTTTCAGAATTGGTCATAATCGGTTCCAATCCTGATTGATCGCCACTCATATAAGGAACAATAAGCTTCGCAGGCCCTCTTCTTGTTGGGAAATCAGCCTGAAATTCTACTTCTGCCAAATACTGCAGGAAAGTATTCAATCCTTCGTCCATCCAGCTCCACTGGCGCTCATCGGAATTCACGATCATCGGGAAATAATTATGTCCGACTTCATGGATGATCACGCCAATCATTCCGTATTTTGTGCTTTCTGGAGTCGTTCCGTCTTTTTCTGGCCGGCCAAAATTCCAGCAAATCATCGGATACTCCATACCTTGGTCCTGGGCATTTACCGAAACTGCTTTTGGGTATGGATAGTCGAACGTATATTTTGAGTAGCTTTTCAAGGTATGGGCCACAACCCTTGTAGAATATTGTTCCCACAATGGATTTCCTTCCTTTGGATAAAGTGAAGTGGCCATGACATCCTTATCGCCCAATCGGACTGCCATAGCATCATAAATGAATTTCCTTGAAGTGGAAATTCCAAAATCACGGACATTTTCTGCCTTGAATTTCCAAGTCTTCTTCTTGTCTGAAAAAGATTTCTCCGCAATAGTTGCCTCGGCCTGCGTTACCACAATGACAGGATTATCATAGGATTTTTCAGCCTGTGCATATCTTTTTAGTTGCTCCGGAGTAAGAACATCCTTCCTGTTCTGCAAGACTCCCGTTGCTTCCATCACATGGTCGGCAGGAACAGTAATGTTGACTTCATAATTTCCGAATGTCAAGGCAAATTCGCCACTTCCCCAGAATTGCATGTTCTGCCATCCTTGGACATCATTGTAAACGGCCATCCTTGGATAAAACTGTGCCAGGACATATAGATTATTGCCATCTTCAAAACGTTCGTAGCCAGAACGTCCTCCCTGGACCATATAGTTGTTGATGTTGTACCACCATTTTATGGAAAATGAAATCTTTTCGCCGTGCAGCAAAGGTTTTGGCAGATCAATCCGCATCATCGTTTCGTTTATCGTATAAGGCAATGCTTTACCGTTTGCATCTTTCACATGTTCAATCTTGAAACCACCGTCAAAGCCTTTTTCCAAATATGATTTTGAAAATCCTTGGACGCTTATGGCAGGATCGACCGAATTGCTGTTTCTCTTTTTGGTAACCGAATTCGGGTTTTGGATGTTCTGGTCCAATTGGATCCACAGATAATCCAATTGCTCCTTGGCATTGTTGTGGTACGTAATGGTTTCCACACCATCCAGGCGGGCATTCCTATCATCCAGTTCAAGGTCCATCTTATAATCGGCCTGTTGCTGGTAATATTCCGGTCCCGGAGCTCCCGAAGCCGTACGGTACATATTGGGAGTTGCCAAAAGATCATACATCTGGCGGAATTTATCGGTATTTACTTCTGTTTTTTGTTTATCCGTTTCTTTTTGCTGTGCAATTGAAATTTGGGAAACCAGTAAAAACAGCAGGAAGGTGTATTTTTTCATAACAATATAATTGATGCCTTTAAAAAGCAAAAGGCTAAAAGTAATTATTTTGTTTGGATTTTTTTAAAACTTTAAGAGTTCCGTAAAATTTTCTCCTTCAAACATCAAGCTTTTCTTTTTGCCGTTGATGTTGGTCTGGATGATGTTTTGCTGGTCGGAATTCAAATCAAGTAGTATCTTGTTTTGTATTTCTATTGAAGTAATCTTAGAAATATCTTTCACGTTGAAATAACAAACCACGACATTGTTATCAATTTCCTTGCTCAGAAAATGGATCTGTTTTTGCTTTCCATTGATCTTGATCGTGAAATTATCATCCATGTACTTTTTCATCATCGAAACATCTTCTTCCTTTTCTATCGGTTCACCGATATTGACTTTCTTTTTAAAGTTTTTTTCGAGAACGTAATTCAAATCGTCCATAAAGATCCTGGAAGTAATCTGAAGCATTTTTTTCTCCGGGACATAATTGACCTGGTAAATGGAAACATAGAACTTATGCAGCCCGAAAGAAGACAAGCTCACGAACAAGACCATTAGAAACAATAGGAAACCGCTCTTCTTCATCTTTCAAAAATACTATTTCTTTTCGAGCGATTTGATGTATTCAGGTTTCTTGGAAATCAGGAAATCGACCAATTCAAATTCCTTGTTGGCATACAACAAGCCTTGTGCCTTTGGATCATTTTCACAAAAAGCAAGAAAAAGTCCTATTTCATCTTTTTTTAATTTCAAGGTATCCCTGAAAAAGCTTTCCGGTAATTTTTCCTTGACGGCTTCTGGAAAGATCTTGGCAGAAGCATATTCCACCTTCTTATCTTCCTTTTTACCCTTGAACAGGCCAAACATTTTCACAATTTTAATCAAATCCGGCTGAAACAATGGCGCAATGGCTCCCGGTCCTTCCATTGACTTGTTGTATACCGAAGATTGCTTGTCCGCTTCAAACTGCTGATCAAGAGCATCCTTCATATTAATATTCGCATTTATCTGGGTCACTTTTACATTCTTGCTGTCCTTGTCCAAATCACCCGTAAGCGAATTAGGATCAATAACCACTTCGTCCAATTCTGTAATATGGCTTTCCAATTTTATCCTGAGCACCTCCATCTTTAAGTCTGATGCATTCAAGACAACCGATTTCGAAGAATAATTCATGCTCGAAAAAACCAGTGTATCCTTTTCCCTTGCGTGCAAGCTGAAATTACCGTCATTGTCCGAAACCGAATAACGATTGGTTGTCTTGTTCGTAATCGTGATACCCTCAACGCTGATGGAATCGGCAACGATCTGTCCGTGAAGGATTTCACGTGGCAGTTGCTGCGCAAAAAGCAATTGCGAGATAAAGAGCATAACGAATGTAAGGGTACTATTTTTCATCTGATTTTTTTTTAAATTCTTGGGCAAGTCCACCGATCAGGAAAGTTGCCAGGAGCTTGTTCTTGGAATTGAGTGCATTTATAAAACGTTCATCATAAATGGCATAATATTGAAAAGCCTTGATGGCATCTTTATCTATTTTTAATTTTTCTGTATAATAATTGTCGTCGTATAAATTGCCGAGCTTCTGAAGCAGGAATTCTTTTCGTTCCACTTCCACTTCCTTTTTCAGCATCGTGGTTCTTCCAGACATCCAGTTGAATAATGGATCAAGTCCTATGGAACCTCCTGCCATTGTTCCGGCATTTACACTTGCGTACAATCCCGTTGCAGTCTGCAATCTTCTTTCGGCTGGCGTATATACTTTTGCCGGCTTTGACAATATTCCAAGACTTACTGCATTTATACTGGAATAATCACGGACTTCAACTTCATCCAATTCGTTGATCTTGGAGGTCATCTCGATAACCAGAAGCGGTGCCTCATAATCTTCAACTTCAATAAATTTCCGCATATAATCCAAATGCACTGCTGAAAAGACCAACAAATCTTCGGGCTTGACCCAGATGCTGAATTCTCCCTTGCTATCGGTCAGCACTTCCTTTTCACTGACAAGATTGACCACTTTGATGCCTTCAACCATGGCATCTTTTACGACGACCTTCCCTTTGATCAGCTTTTCCTTCTGTGAAAAAGCCAATTGGGAAATCAACAGCAGCAAGAAGAATAAAAAACTATTTCTCATTTAGCAGGTTGTATTTTTGGGCTATCTCTATGATCAAGAATGTAGCCAGCGTTTTATTTTTAGCGTCCAATGCGTCAGAAAACCGACTGTCTTCTACAATATAATAATGAAATCCTTTGATCTGCTCCTTTTCAATTCCAAGTTCTTGCAAATAAAATTCATCCGGGTACAATCCGTCTAAGTGCTCCAACAGGAATTCCTTCTTTTCGATTTCAACACCATCTTCGAGCATCTTTGTCCTTCCCGTAAGCAAGTTGATCAGTGCGTCTATGGGAGAACTTGTTGCACCATAAAGGCGCCTTTCGGCCGGAGTGTACGATTTTGCAGGCTTGGACAAGATTCCCAGTGCCACAGCGTTCACACTTCCATAATTCTTTACGACCACTTCGTCCAATTTGTTGATCTTGGAAGTCATCTCTACCACTATTGAAGCTGAATCGTAATCTTCCTGCTCCACTATTTTTCGCATGTAATCCAGATAATCAGCTGAAAAAACCAGCAGATCATCAGCACTTACTAAGATACTAAATTCTCCCTTACTGTTCGTTAAAGTTTCCTTATCATTTGTAAGGTTGATGACGTGAACATCACTTACCTTGGCGTCTTTGACTATGATTTTTCCATTGATTAGTTTTTCCTGCTGGCAAAAAGCAAGCTGTGCGGCAAAAATCAAAAAGAACAAGCTATTACTTCTCTCCATCTGAAATCAAATTATTGTATTCTACTGAAAGCTGGCTCATCAAGAATGCTATCTGTATTTCATTACTCTTTTCCAGAACGGCAATAAAACCATCATTATCAATTATGTAATATTTGAACCCATCCACATAATCGGGATTGATTTTTAATTTATCCGTATAAAAATCTTCGTTGTACAGGTCTTCCAGCTTGGAAAGATACATTTCTTTTTTTTCAATCTTGATTTCTTCCTTCAACCTTTTTGTCCTCCCGTTGATGGCATTCAAGATTGGATCAACAGGCAAACTGCCACCCAAGATTCCGAGTAAATGTACCGGCTTGAAATCGCCAGCGGTTTTTAGTTTCCGTTCGGCCGGAGTATAGGTTTTTACACCGTTGGTAATCCCGAGGCTTTCGGCATTTAGATGGGAATTGTTTACAACTTCCACCTCCTCAAGCTCATTGATCCTGGAAGTCATTTCAATCAGCAGGACGGCAGAATTGTAATCCGGAGTTTCAATTATTTTACGCATGTAATCCAAATGAGGGGCAGAAAAAACCAATAAGTCATCAGGACTTGCCAGAATCGAAAAAGCACCATTGCTGTCGGAAACGGTATCTTTCTCACTCATAAGATTGATGATATGGACACCCTGGGGCATCGCATCCTTTACTATGATCTTGCCGTGAAGAAGCTTTTCATCCTGTGAGAAGACGAACTGCATGATGAACAATAAGAAGATAGGCAAAGTAGAATTACTCCTCATAGGCAATCTTATTTTTATAGCTGACTGCCAATTCAGCCAATGCAAAATCCCGCATGGCCTTGTTGTCCCCTTCCAGCAGTTGGACAAATCTTTTATTTTCCACCAAGAAATATTGAAACCCTTTCAGGTATTCGGAAGGCACTTTTAATTTTTCAATCAGGATCACATCTTCAAACAATTCTTCGATCTTGTTGAGCCAGAATTCTTTCTTTTCAGTTTCTACATTCCGCTTAAGTTCTGCGGTCCTTCCCGAAAACATATTCAACAAGGGATCAACCGTTAAAAAACCTTTGCTGGCTGCCCTTAATTTCCTTTCGGCCGGAGTATATTTTTTTTGATCCCCGGGAACAATTCCCAATGAAACAGCATTGATATGATTGTAGTTGATCACCACAACCTCATTTAATTCCCTGGCCAGCGTTTCGAGTTTCACAAACAGCAGGTCCTTGTGCAAGTCCTCTTCACAAACCAACACTTTCAAACCTTTGATGTTGGTTCCGGAAAACATAAGGGTATCTCCTTCTCTTGCTTCAACTGAAAAATAGCCTCCCGCCTGGGTCCGCTTGAATTTTTCTGTCTGAATGTTGATAACGTCGATATCTTCAAGATTATAAAGATCGGCTGTTACTTTCCCGTTCAGGTTTTTCCTGACGGATTCCTGCGACCACAAATTAGGCGAGACCGCTAGAAAGAAAACCAAACCGAACTGAAATCTTTTCATTTTAGAAATAGGTAGTAATTGTTTTCGGTAAAAGTATCGTAATCCCTTCCAAATTAATTATTAATGCATTTGTAAAGTTATGTTAATTAAAAAAACCATAATTCCTTACAGAAACACCTTCAAGATTTTTATCTTTAACCATTATTTCTATTAATTTCTTATGAAAAACATCATTATTGCCAGTACCTCAACTTTGCACGGAGGCGATTATCTGGAGTATATCTTGCCTGAGTTGCAACTTCACTTTCAAAACTGCAAAACCATCCTGTTCATCCCTTTTGCCCGTCCAGGCGGAATCTCGCACGATGACTATACTGCAAAAGTCAGACAGGCTTTCTCGAAAATAAACAGGGAAGTAAAAGGGCTTCACGAATTTGAAAATCCTGCGGAGGCCATCAATCAGGCGGAAGGAATTTTCACAGGCGGTGGAAACACTTTCTTGCTGGTCACACAATTGTACAAATTCAATGTGATGACGGTTTTGGCAGATGCCGTGAAAAATGGGATTCCCTATCTGGGAACAAGTGCCGGAAGCAACATCACGGGACTTTCGATGCAGACTACGAACGACATGCCGATCATCTATCCGCCAAGTTTTCAGACATTGGGATTGATTCCATTTAACCTGAATCCGCATTATCTGGATCCGGATACGAATTCGAAACATATGGGTGAGACACGTGAAACAAGGATCAAGGAATTCCACCAGTTCAACAGTGTTCCTGTCTTAGGATTGAGGGAAGGAAGCTGGCTGGAGGTAAAGGGAGAAAAAACAACCCTGAAAGGAACTCTTACGGCGCGTCTTTTCAAGCAGGACCAGATTCCAGAAGAATTGGAAAGCGGAACCGATCTGAGTTTTCTTGGAAGGCTTCAATCTTGAGCATAAAAAAAGCCTCTAACTTTCGTTAGAGGCTTTTGAGCGGAAGACGAGGCTCGAACTCGCGACAACCAGCTTGGAAGGCTGGAGCTCTACCAACTGAGCTACTTCCGCTTATCAACGGTGCAAATATACACAATAATTTTTCTTACCTGCAAGCTTTTTTTTAAAAAAATACCGTCGTTTTTCATTTGAAAATAACTTTAAGGACATAATTCATTTACAATTAAAAAGTTATCAGTTCAAAAAAATTAAATATTTTTTCTCAAAAACACCAATTGGAATGAGGATGCAACCCGTTTGGACATCATTTTGGAATAAAATCTTTCTTCCGGGATTTAAAAAACATTCCTGTTGGACTTGTTTTTCATTTGCTTCAACACCTTTAAGCCCAAGAAAAATAAAAACGGCACCGATTCTTTAGTAGAATCGGTGCCGTTTTTATTTTATCCGAAGCGAGAAATAAAATCTTTCCTTTCTCAAAAAACGTTTATGATCAAGAAACCTGTCGCAACAAATCCTTTTTGCTTGAAGAAGGATGATAGATGAACAAGCATGATTTATCTTTTATAGTATTGATGATTTCCTTTGTCATTCCAACTGGAATAGCAGGACAACCCAGGCTTCTTCCCAAACGCTTGTTTTGCTTGATGAACGATTCCGCAACATAATCGGCTCCGTGGATCACAACCGCTCTTGCTCTTGCCTTGTCGTTAACGCCTTTTTCAAGTCCGTCCAATTTAAGTGAAAGTCCGTGTTTTCCTTGATAAACCTCGCCAGTTGCATAAAAACCCAGACTGCTCTTGTACGATTCTGGCTGGTTGGAGAATGATTTTGCAAATTCATCGCCTGTGTTTCTTCCGTGGGCCACCAAAGAATTATACAAGACGGTGTTAGTGGTCAGGTCAATAATCCAAAGTCTTTTTGTGTTGGAAGACATGCTGAAATCAATCAGGGTAAGGATATCCCGCTTGATCTTTCCTTTTTCTTTCAAATTGTAAAAACCTTCCAAAGCTTTGGTAAAGGTCTCCAACTTGGGCAATGAAAGATTGTTTGAATCTAAAGTGTTGTAAAGGGATTCTGCTTTTGAAGCGAAACTTGTTTTTGTTGTTGAAGCAATTAATTTTGGCGCTGTAGTTTTTATTTCATTTGAACTTAAAGTCGAAAAAAGAAATAATAAAATCGGGGCTATTTTATAAATCATTGAATGTGTTTAGGTTAAACAATTTTTTATGGGTGGCAAATATTAGAAAAATAGTTTACAAATTCTAATTGAAAGGAAACTTTAACAATCTTATAATATTTGCAGAATATATTATAAAACGGGATTATTTGAAATTTATTATTTATAAAACTGTTAATGTTAGTTAAATTATTATTTTTGCGCTCCCACATCCAATCCTATGCAACATATTTCAAAGCTATTTTTAACATTCACATTATTAGTCGTTTCCACTTCATACAGCCAGAAAAAAGCTGTTGAGGCAAAATCTATCTCGGAAAAGATCAGCATTAATGGGGAATTGGACGAAAATATCTGGAACGCTGCAAAGGTGGCTACCGGTTTCGTGATGCTGGAACCCGACAATGGTGTTCCTATTGCTCCGGAGAAGAAAACCGACGTCAGGATATTGTACGATAATGAAGCCATTTATGTTTCCGCACTTTTGTACGACAACCAGCCCGACCTGATCTTAAGGGAAATGACGCAACGGGACAACTTCGGAACGGCTGACCATTTCGGAATCTACATCAATGGTTTCAACGACGGCCAGCAGGATTTCAGGTTTTATGTCAGTGCGGCCGGAGTCCAGATGGACTGTATTGCAACAGAATCGAATGAAGATTACAGCTGGGATGCCATTTGGAGCAGCAGTGTGAATATTACCGAATTTGGATGGGTCGTGGAAATGAGGATTCCCTATGCAGCACTCCGATTTTCAAAAGAAGACAAGCAAACCTGGGGACTTAACCTATACCGCGAAATAAAAAGAGACCGCCAAAAATATACCTGGAGCCCGATTGATATGAAAATTGGAGCCACCTTGCCACAAGCCGGGCTTCTGGAAGGCATTGAGAACATCAAGCCCCCTGTGCGCCTTTTCTTTATTCCCTATGCTTCCTATTATTACGAAAAAAACCAAAGCACCTCAAACAACACCTTCAAGGCTGGAATGGATATCAAGTACGGCATCAATGATTCCTTTACGCTGGATGCGATCCTGGTTCCTGATTTTGGGCAAACCGTTTATGACAATGTCCAGTTGAATCTTGGCCCGTTTGAACAGCAATTCAACGAAAACAGGCCATTCTTTACGGAAGGAACCGACTTGTTCAATAAAGGAGGATTGCTTTATTCAAGGCGAATCGGTGGCAGCCCGTCCACTTATGCTTCAAGCGAGAATCCCGATGAAGAGGTCAAGAATCCCACTTCTGTAAATCTAATCAATGCCATCAAAGTTTCCGGAAGGACTTCAAAAGGCTTGGGAATTGGTATCTTGAATGCCGTAACCGAACGAACTTTTGCCACAGTCAGGAACAATGTTTCGGGAGTATCACGCAATATTGAAGTAGAACCCCTGGCGAATTATAATATTTTTGTCCTGGACCAACGTTTCAATCAGAATTCATCGGTTTCTTTTGTAAACACGAACGTAACCCGGGATGGGAATTATCGTGATGCGAATGTTTCCGCCCTGGTGTATGATTTGAATACCAAAAACAACCGGTACAATCTTTCGGGAGATTTCAAATACAGTTACATCAACGAGCTTCGTGATTTTGAAGACCAGAAAGGTATCAGCACTACTTTGGGACTTGCGAAAAAAGGAGGGAATTGGAGGTACAGCCTTGGAGGTAATTACGTTTCTGACGAATACGACGCCAATGATCTGGGCATTACGTTCATCAACAATTATCACGGTGGTTATGGGAATTTCGGATACAGGATCCTGAATCCTACAGGAATCTTCAATACGTTCAAGATAAACACCAACTACTATCTTGAATTTCAAAACACTACGGGAAGAGCCCAGCAGGCCCAGATCAATATCGACATCACTTCAACTACGAGGAAGAACGATTATTTCAGTTATGCCTTGTACATAAATCCATTTGAAACCTACGATTTCTATGAAGCACGTGTAAGCGGAAGGTTCGTGAATCTGCCAAAAAACGTGTACAACTCCCTATATTTTTCATCCAATTACAATCGCCCATTTGCATTGGATTTAAATCTTTACGGAACGGTTACCAACGAAACCGACAGGACTTCCTATGGCCTGACTGTTGCACCAAGATACCGCGTGAGCGACCAATTGCTATTCAATTTCTCGGCTGATTTGTTCAAGCAGTTCAGCGACAAGGGCTGGGTTGCCTTCAGTGGTGATGATATTGTATTTTCTGAAAGGAACAGGAGGACAATCACCAATCAATTGTCTGCAAAGTATGCCATAAACCCAACAATGACGGTCAATCTATCAGCAAGGTATTATTGGTCGTTTGCAGAAAACAAGCAATTCTTGAACCTTCAGGAAAATGGAACACTGACCCCGAACACCACTTTTACAGAAAACAGGAATTCTGATTTCAGTACGTGGAATTTTGACTTGTCGTATTCATGGTGGTTTGCTCCGGGAAGCCAATTGTCGGTTCTGTACCGAAACAATGCTGCTACTTTCAGCAATGAGATCAACAAGAGCATTGGAAGCAATTTCAGCAATTTATTCGAAAACAACCTCAACAACATCTTCTCTGTAAGTTTCAGGTATTTCATCGATTACAATTCGATAAAGAACTCTTTTTAAACCTTCAAGCGACTATAAGGTTTTCGTAATTTATCGCAATATCCATTTCAGCATCAATACTTTTAAGGGTTAAATATTTTATCTTTGTGTAAAATATTTTCAAAATGAACAAAAAAGTAATCCTTATGATCCTTGACGGATGGGGAAAATCTCCTGACCCGAAAGTTTCAGCCATTGACAATGCCAATACGCCTTTCATTGACAGCTTATATACAAAATACCCGAGTGCGCAACTTAGAACCGACGGCTTGAACGTAGGCCTTCCTGAAGGACAGATGGGCAATTCCGAGGTTGGACACATGAATCTTGGAGCCGGACGGATCATCTATCAGGACCTGGCCAAGATCAATCTTGCGGTTGAGCATAAAACCTTGAATCAGGAAAAAGTGCTTGTAGAGGCTTTTCAATATGCAAAAGACAACAACAAGGACGTTCACTTCCTGGGCCTTGTTTCGGATGGTGGCGTGCATTCCCATATCGACCATTTAAAAGGCCTGGTGGATGCAACACAGGATTTCGGACTTGAAAAAGTATTCGTGCATGCCTTTACAGACGGACGTGATGTTGACCCAAAATCGGGTGCCTTCTTTATTTCTTCCTTGGAGAATCACATCAAGGATACAACTGCAAAGCTTGCTTCTGTTGTCGGACGCTATTACGCGATGGACCGTGACAGGCGTTGGGAAAGAGTAAAACTTGCCTATGACTTGATTGTAAACGGAATCGGGACACATTCTACAAATGCACTTGACAGCATCCATAATGATTACAAGAAGGATATTACGGACGAATTCATCCAACCGATTGTCATGGTCGATGAAAACGACCAGCCTGTTGCGAAAGTAAAAGAAGGCGATGTGGTGATTTTCTTCAATTTCAGAACCGACAGGGGACGGCAATTGACAGAAGTCCTGACGCAGAATGACTGCCACGAGCAGAACATGCACAAGATGAACTTGTATTATGTAACCATGACCAACTACGACGACAGTTTTGTCGGGATGCACGTCATTTACGACAAGGACAATATCACCGAAACCCTAGGCGAGGTGCTGGAAAAAAACCACAAGAAGCAGATCCGTATTGCGGAAACGGAGAAATATCCACACGTGACGTTTTTCTTTTCCGGTGGCAGGGAAGAGCCTTTCATAGGCGAAAGCCGAATCCTGAAAAACTCTCCAAAAGTGGCCACTTACGACCTGAAGCCTGAAATGAGTGCTTTTGAATTGACCGATGCCTTGGTTCCCGAGTTGGAAAAAGAAGAAGTTGATTTTGTATGCTTGAATTTTGCAAACGGTGACATGGTAGGCCATACAGGTGTCATGGAAGCTGCCATCAAGGCCTGCGAAGCAGTTGACAAATGTGTAGAAAGAGTCATTACCACCGCGTTAGAACATGATTATACCACGATCGTAATTGCCGATCATGGGAATTGCGAAACGATGATCAATTCTGATGGAAGTCCGAATACGGCACATACCACGAATCCGGTTCCGATCATCTTGGTCGACAAGGATTTGAAAGCCATACACGATGGTGTACTTGGAGATATCGCACCAACTATCCTTCACTTGATGGGTGTTGATAAACCTGAGGTCATGAACAGGAATTCGCTTTTATAGCTTCCTTTCAATTCCAAAAAATACCTTTTCAATGCAATCAATATCCCATTTTCCACAATGGGATATTGATTTTTTTACAACAGCTTGCAGTTTAAGTTGAAATAAATTCACATTTAAAGAATTTCTTGCTTTCTTTGCGATGAGATTCTTCTCATTCAAAATGATAATTACCCTATAAATGAAAGCATTACATAAAGTCCTCCTTGTTATTTTTTTATTGCTCGTTGAATTTGGCCATGCCCAGGAAGGTGCTTCTTCGTGCAGTGAGCTTGCAGCGAATTTTCAACAATACCAATCCTGCGCCACGAGCATTCCCTTCCAGAATACGACCAACAACGGAAATGGAGAAACCTTTGTAACCTCTTGCATTGGAGAGGATTTCAAGGCGCCTACTTGGTTTTTCATGAAGATACAGACCTCAGGAAACATTTTCTTGCAGATCAGCCAGGTAAATAATGCCGGAATCGGAACCGATGTCGATTTTGTACTCTGGGGACCTTTTGATAATTTAAACAACATCTGCAGCCAGCTGAATCTTGGCAAGGAGGTAGATTGCAGCTATGCACCGGACAGTGTTGAGAATGTCCAATTGTTTAATGCCGTACAGGGACAGTTTTACATCTTGCTGGTTGACAATTGGGATAACGTTCCTGGACAAATTACTATTGCACAAACAGGAGGTACGGGAAGTTCAGACTGCAGTTTCCTTTCTTCTGTTGAAATACTGGATACGGCAGGAAACGAGATTACAGAACTCGACTATTGCAAGCCGGCAACAAGAGATCTGGTTGCCACGATCGATATTAATGATTTTCCTGGCAATGTTGCCGATCTGAGATTCAATTACAAATGGTTCAAGGACAACGTACTGGTATCCAATGTTTTTGATTCTACATCAAACACCAATACGTTGACGGCTACCGAAACTGGATTGTACAAGGTCGAGATTACAGCTTATGACAGTACGGATCCTTCGGTCGACCCAAACAAATTGACCGTCAGTGCGGATGAAATCCAACTCAACTTTTTCGACAAGCCTGTCCTGAATGCAGGACCGCATGCCTTGCAGCAATGTGATTTTATTGCACCAAACAACGATGGCCTGGCTGCTGTGAACCTGACCGAACTTGGCACAGCCATTACAAACAATACAAGCGGCATCACCTTGAGCTATTTTACCGATGCGGCATTGACACAACAAATTACCAACCCGGCAGATTTCACCAATACTGTAGCATTCAACCAAACGATTTATGTTACCGGGGTATTCACGGCCCAATCATTTGCTTGCAATTCCAATACTGCCGAGATCCAATTGACTGTCAACCCCACCAGCGTTGCTGCCTATCCGGATGTCGCTCCAGTTTGTCCTGAATTGAATACCAATACTGGCTCAATTGATTTCGACACGCAACGCACGCTGATAAAAAATACCTTTTTCCCTGCAACAAACGTTGGTATTGCTTTTTATACCACTACAAGTGATGCTTCCCTGGAACAAAATGAAGTTACCAACGCTTCCCTGTTCACATCCGGGGTGCATACCATCTACACCCGGATTGAAACCGGAAATGATTGCGCCGGCATAGGTACTTTTGAAATAGAAGTGTACGACACTCCAGATCAGAATCCTGTAACACCAATTCTCGCCTGTGAGGATGAAACAGTGATCCTGGCCAACAAGGATGCTGAAATACTGGCCTTGCAAGGTCCTACGGTCCAGACGCGTTATTTCAACTCTTTTGACAATGCAAGGGATAACATCAATGCGATCAATAAGAATTCGAATCTGAACCCTAATGTAGGCACCACGACCATTTTCGTGCGATTGACCGATACTGCGAACCAGTGCTTTTCAATTGTGGATTTTGCCTTGAATATTTTTGCGGTGCCAACCATAACAAATCCCACCCCGCTTTCTACGTGTGGCGATAACAATACAACGAGCTTTAATCTAAATTCAAAAATTGCAGAAATCATAGGAAGCAATACCAATTACACCGTTGCCTTCTATGCCTCCCAGGCGGATCTGGCTGCTGACAATGCAATTCCTGATCCTGCTGCCTACAACTCCGCTTCAAAGACGATTTTCTTGAAAGTGACAAATCCTGCAGGAAACAATTGTTCTGTTGAAACGACTTTGGTTCTGAATGTGCTTCAGGTTCCCGGAAACAATACTGTTCCTCAAATACTTCAAGAATGCGATGCTACAGGTTTTCATGTTTTTGACGTGACGGAAAGAGAACCAATCTTGAGAGGCACCACTCCTGCCAACCAGGCTGCTTTCAGGTATTATAGCAATCTGAGTGATGCAGAAGCCAACAACAATAACACGATCAATGCGCCGGAAGCATTTACCAATACCGTAATTGATTATCAGAAAATATACATACGCTTGAACAGCACCGTAAGTTTTGACAGCGAAACGGGAATAGCCTGCCACAGGATCTATGAACAAGAACTTTTTGTCCGTCCTTATCCGGAAAATCTACTGAAATCTACCTCTTACAAGATCTGTATCGATATTGATGGCAATGTTGTAAACGAAGCCTTGATTGATGCCGGATTGGCCGACTCTGATTATGACTTCAATTGGTACAACGGATTTGATGCCCTGGATGCAAATCGCATCATAAATGGAAGCGGAAGTATTTTCACGACACCTGTGGCTGGGGACTATTCCGTAAAGATCACCAATGTGACCAATAGTGCACTTTGCTCGACCGTGGTGAACTTTACTGTTGAAAATACCTTGATTCCTTTTTCGATCAAGGGAGAACCGACTGAATTGATTGCTTTTGGAATCGACAATACCATTACGGCCATAACAACACCCCAATCGGCCGATTTTGAATACATGCTGAACAACGAAGGCTGGCAACAGGACAATGTCTTCCGCAATGTCTTGGATGGCATCCACACGTTGACCGTCCGAAACAAGTTCGGCTGTGGCGAGATAAGCACTTTCGTTGTCATAACCGATTATCCTAAATTCTTCACGCCAAATGGCGATGGCTATCACGATTATTGGAACATAGGCGGACGTGTCGGGGTTGATGCTTTGAACGTTTATATATTTGACCGCGCTGGAAAATTAATAAAAGACCTGACCAATGACGAAAGTGGATGGGATGGTACGTACGAAGGACGGATGCTTCCTTCCGATGATTACTGGTTCAAGGTCATCTACTCCAAAGATGGAATCAAAGGAGAATATATGAGTCATTTTACCTTGAAAAGATAAAAAAAGGAAGGCCTCAGAAATATTTTTTCTGAGGCCTTTCCTTTTATAAACTAATTGATCAGGCTATGGTATTCTTCAAATCGAAAAATTGCCTTTCTATGTTTTCCTGATGGGATGGATGCGCTATCCTTATCATCTCGGTCATACGCTGCTTTAAGGTTTTACCGTATAGATCTGCTATCCCGTTCTCGGTTATGATGTATTGGACGTGTGAACGCGTGGTGACTACTCCGGCTCCTTGACGGAGAAACGGCACGATCCTGCTTTCGCCCCTTTTTGTGATGGACGGCAAGGCTATGATGGCTTTCCCGCCGGCACTTAAAGATGCTCCCCTTATAAAATCCATCTGGCCTCCTACTCCTGAATACATCCTCGCTCCTATGGAATCCGCACATACCTGGCCGGTAATGTCCACCTCGATGGCCGAATTGATGGCAATCATTTTTGGGTTTCGCCTGATGACGGCAGTATCGTTCACAAACGATGATTCCCTCATTTCTACAAAAGGATTGTCGTTTACAAAATCATACAAGCGCTGTGATCCTATCAGGAAAGTGGCCAGGGCACGCCCCCTCACTATTCCCTTGTAATTGCAGTTGATGACATCGTTTTCTATCAGGTCCACCACCCCATCGGAGAACATTTCCGTATGGAGTCCCAGGTTCTTATGGTTGACGAGTTTGGTCAGCGCTGCATTTGGAATGGAACCGATTCCCATCTGCAAGGTGCTTTCGTCTTCAATCAGGGAAGCGATGTAGGTTCCGATACGGTCTTCCTCATGCGAAATCAAGGCCATTTCGTGGGTATGGATAGGCTCGTCGACTTCTACCAGATAATTGATTTCTGAGATATGGAGGATACCGTCTCCAAAGGTCCTCGGCATTCTCGGATTGACCTGGGCTATGACATATTGTGCATTCTCGATGGCGGCAACAGTAGCTTCCACCGAAACGCCAAGCGAGCAATAGCCATGCTGGTCAGGAAGTGAAACGTGGATGAGTGCCACGTCGATCTTCAGTACTTTTTTCCGGAACAGATGGGGCAATTCGCTCAAGAAAACGGGTGTATAGGAACCATTGCCTGCCTGGAGTGTGTGGCGCACATTCTTGCCTATAAAGAAAGAATTCACGTGGAAGCTCTCTGCAAGTTCAGGATTGGCATAGGGTGCCTCGCCTTCCGTATGCAGATGGCACACTTCTACATTTTTCAATTCCGAAGCCCTGTCTGCCAAGGCCTTGGTCAATACTGTCGGCGTGGCCGCAGCAGCCTGGACATATACCCTGTCATTTGATTTTATGATTTTCACTGCGTCTTGGGCAGAAACATATTTACTCATACCTTTAAATTTTACTCAAAGTTAGGACAGAATTTATTCCTAAAAAATGACAAATCTCATATTACAAATAAATACTTACTTTTGCAGTCTGATACGATCCGCTATGGCGGAGAACTGAACGAAGTTAAATTTTCAGATATGATAATTCAAAAAACGAGAGAAGAAATAGAATTGATGCGCGAAAGCGCCTTATTGGTTTCTAAAACCTTGGGAATGATTGCCGGGGAAATCAAACCTGGAATCACGACCTTGCAACTGGACAAGATGGCGGAGGCCTTTATCCGTGATCATAATGCCGTTCCTGGTTTCCTGGGACTGTACGGTTGCCCTTCTACACTGTTGACAAGCGTGAACGAGCAGGTTGTCCACGGATTGCCAACCAATCGTCCGATTGAGGAAGGCGATATCGTTTCGGTGGATTGTGGCGCATTGAAAAATGATTTTTACGGCGACCACGCTTATACGTTTGAAATTGGCGAGGTAAATCCTGAAACGAAGAAGTTGCTGCAAATTACAAAAGAATCCTTGTATGTTGGAATCCGTCAATTCAGGGCTGGAAACCGCGTGGAAGATATCGGAAATGCCATCCAGACCTATACGGAAGCACAAGGTTACGGCGTTGTCCGTGAATTGGTCGGACACGGACTAGGAAGAAAGATGCACGAAGATCCGGAAGTTCCCAACTACGGAAAACGCGGAAGGGGAAAAATGTTTGTCGAAGGAATGGTGATTGCCATCGAGCCTATGATCAATATGGGAACCCGCAACATCAAGACCTTGAAAGACGGCTGGACGATCGTAACGGCTGACAAGAAGCCAAGTGCCCATTTCGAACACGATGTTGCCCTGATCGATGGAAAACCGGAATTGCTTTCGACTTTTTCTTATATCTATCAAGCTTTGGGAATCACTTCCAATGAGGAGGATGAATTCCGTAAGCTGCCTCTTTCAATATAACACAGATTTCACAGATTCCCACAGATTTTTCTGGGACTGATGAAGTTTGACATTGCCATTAACAACCCCTAAACGCCAAACATATATATGGAAGATTTTTATCTATAAGAAGAAACCTATGCAATAATAGGCTTGTGCATGGAAGTACACAAGATCCTTGGAAAAGGCCATAGCGAGAATGTTTATGCTGATGCCTTGGAATATGAATTCAAGAGTAATGCCATTCCTTACGAAAGGGAAAAAAGATACAATATTGAATACAAGGACATTATTCTACCGAGGTATTATTTTTCGGATTTTACTGTTTTTGGCACAATCATCTTGGAAATGAAGGCTATTGAAAAGTTATCCAATAGCGAAATCAAACAAACATTAAATTATCTGGCTGCTTCAAAAAACAAGGTTGGCTTGTTGATCAACTTTGGTGAGGACAGCTTGAAATACAAAAGAATCATCCTTTAATAAATCTGTGAGAATCTGTGAAATCTGTGTTTAAATTCATCCTCAATACAATTCCCCGCCCATTGCTCATCCGTTTGAGCTATGTGATCCGTCCTGTCCTGGCTTTTGCCTTGAAGGGAAATACCTTTACCGACCCTATTGATGGGCGAAGCTTCAAGAGCTTCCTGCCTTACGGATACGGGACACAACGGAACAATGTCCTTTCGCCAAGTACGCTTTCCCTGGAAAGACACCGCCTGTTGTGGCTGTACCTGAAGAATGAAACTGATTTCTTTACGGCTCCAAAGAAGGTC
>Ga0247805_1000061_pt1 | contig 94904 bp, 80 predicted proteins | sample UWRJL044104R1_FD_180930 | JGI IMG/M metagenome (GOLD analysis project Ga0247805, IMG submission 180930) | Plant litter microbial communities from Arlington Agricultural Research Station in Wisconsin, United States - UWRJ-L044-104R-1 | ecosystem: Environmental > Terrestrial > Plant litter >...
AGGCTCATTCCGAGCGCCTCGGCGACGCTCGCCATGGTGTTGGCGGTGTACATACCGCCGCAGGCTCCCTCACCGGGCGCGAAGGCACACTCGATGCGCTTGGCGTCGTCGAGGCTCATCTTGCCGGCCTTGACCGCGCCGACCGCCTCGAAGGAGTCGATGATCGTGATGTCCTTCTCGGTGCCGTCGCTGAGCTTCACCCAGCCTGGCGCGATCGAGCCCGCGTAGAGGAAGACGGAGGCGAGGTCGAGTCGCGCGGCCGCCATGAGCATGCCGGGCAGGGACTTGTCGCAGCCGGCGAGCAGCACGGAGCCGTCGAGGCGCTCGGCCTGCATAACGACCTCGACGGAGTCGGCGATGACCTCGCGGGAGACGAGCGAGAAATGCATGCCCTCGTGACCCATGCTGATGCCGTCGGAGACGGAGATGGTGCCGAACTGCAGCGGGTAGCCGCCACCGGAGTGCACGCCCTCCTTCGACGCCTGCGCGAGGCGGTCGAGGCTCAGGTTGCAGGGAGTGATCTCGTTCCACGAGCTGGCGATACCGATCTGCGGCTTTTCCCAGTCAGCGTCGCCCATTCCCACGGCGCGGAGCATGCCGCGGCTCGTGAGGGCCTCAATGCCGTCAGTGACGGTGCGTGAGCGAGGCTTGATGTCGATCGCGGTGGTATCTGTGCTCTGGGCAGGCGTTTCCGGCATGTTACGAGTGTAGAACCCGGAGGGCGGTGGCGCTGACGCTGGTGCCCGAGGTGGTCGAGCGAAGTCGAAACCAGGCCGAGCGCAGCCGAGGCTCATTCTGCGGCCTGCTGAACCGGAGCCGCCGGAAACGAGTGCTCTCCCGCGCAGACTTCCGTTACTCAGGACGGTTCGCGCCGTCCTGAGCAACGGGAATGTGCCGGGCGGGGAACTGATCTCGGCTTCGCTCGATCTGATCTCGGCTGCGCTCGATCACCGGTGGTTGAGCGAAGTCGAAACCAGGCCGAGCGCAGCCGAGGCTCAGTTCTGATCTCGGCTTCGCTCGATCACCAACAGGCTCGATGACCGGGGGACGCTAGTCCGTGACCGTCGGGTGGTCCGCGGCCTCGACCGCTTCATCCAATTCATCGACGACGAGGATATCGCTGCGGAAGTTTCGCGTACGGTAACCGGCCCGCCCGACCATGTGGGCCGAGATCGGCGCCGTGAGGCCCTGGAACAGCAGCACGGGCAGGAGCGCGAGAAGGGTCGTCCAGCTGCGCGCCTCAAGTGCGACGGCCACGAGCACAAAGAGCAGGCCGAGGATCTGCGGCTTCGTCGCGGCGTGCAGTCGGCTCAGTGCGTCGGGGAAGCGCAGGAGTCCGACGCCGGCCGCGAGTGAGAGGAACGCGCCGAGCAGCAGGCACACCGCGGCGATGATGTCGAGAGCGTCGTTCACGAGCTCGATCCGTCCTGTGCGTCTGATTTGTCCTGTTTCGAGACGTAACGCGCGACGGCGATCGTGCCGAAGACGGCGGTCGCGGCCAGCACAACCATCATCGGAATGGTTCGAGTGTGCGAGTTGAGCACCATCTCCATACCGAGCACGAGGATAAGCGTGGTGAGCAGCACGTCTGAGGCGATCACGCGGTCGAGCAGCGACGGCCCGCGCACGATGCGGTAGAGCGCGAGCAGTGCTGCCGCCGTGAACAGCACCCCGGCGGCGATGTAGATGATCATCATGCGCTGCACCGTGCCTTGTCTTCGCGTGAACCCATCGCGCGAATAATCTGCGCCTCGGTGTCGAGCACGGTGGCGCGCGCCTTTTCGACCGCCTCGACGTCGCGCACACCGAGCACGTGAAGGTAGAGGATGCCGCCATCGCGGTCGGCCTCAACGACGATCGAGCCGGGAATGAGAGACACGGCGATCGCCGTCACGGTCATTATGAAGTCCGAACGGGAGACGAGCTCGACACCGATGACGGCGTTGCTCGTGACCGACTTCGGCGCGAAGGCGCGGAACGCGACCTGGAACGACGCGACAACGAGGTCAACGACGAACCGCACGAGGAACACGGCGAACCAGAGGATGTTGAAGCGGCCAGCGAGCTCAACGGCCGGCAGATAGAACACGCGAGTGACGATAACGGCGAGCAGGATGCCCGTGACGAGGTTGAGCCACGAGAACGAGCCCCACAGCAGCATCCACAAAACGACGAGCACAACGAGTAACGGAAGCTGCTGCCAGAAGGTGACCTTAGTCATTGCTGCCTCCAGGGAAAACGAGGTCGACGTAGAACGAGGGGCCCTCGAGGTTCTCCCCCGCGCGACTCGCGATGCCGTAGAGCGGGCCGGCGAAGACCGTGAGCGCGATGCTCACGGCAACCATCCCGGCGGTTGCCGCAATCATAAGCCGCGGCGTTGTGCGCGTCTCGGCGACTGCCGTCTGATGCGGAGCCTCGCTGATGTTGGCGAGCAGCTCGGACTCGTAGTCCTCGACGTCGGCTGCCGGTCGCCAGAAGGCCATGTTCCAGACGCGAACGAGCGCGTAGAGCGTGAGCAGCGAGACGAGTGCACCCGCGCCGATGAGCAGGTACGCGAGCCAGGTACCTTGCTCCGCGGCCGCCTCGAAGAGCCCGAGCTTGCCGATGAACCCGGAGAACGGAGGGATGCCACCGAGGTTAAGCGCCGGCAGGAAGAACATCACGGCGATGACCGGTGACGCGGCGAGTAGACCGCCGAGCTTGTTGATCGACGTGCTGCCGCCCTGGCGCTCGATGAGTCCGGCGGCGAGAAAGAGCGTCGTTTGCACGATGATGTGGTGAACGATGTAGTAGATCGCGGCGGCGGTTCCCACAGCGCTGCCGAGCGCGACACCGAGGATCATAAAGCCGATGTGGCTCACGAGCGTGAACGAGAGCATGCGCTTGATATCGGCTTGCGCGACGGCACCGAGAACACCAACGACCATCGTGAGCAGGGCGACGATCATCAGGGCGTTGTTGAGCTCCGGCCCGGGGAAGATGATCGTCTCGGTGCGAATGATCGAGTAGACACCGACCTTTGTCAGCAAGCCGGCGAACACGGCGGTGACCGGTGCTGGCGCCGTCGGGTACGAGTCGGGCAGCCAGAACGACAGCGGGAACACCGCGGCTTTGATGCTGAAGCCGATGAGCAACATCACGTGCAGCACAATCTGCACGTCGACCGGGATGTCGGCCATCCGCTGCGAGATCTGCGCGATGTTCACCGTGCCAACGGCGCCGTAGATCATGGCGATCGAGACGAGGAAGAACATCGACGAGACGAGGCTCACAACGATGTACGTGACTCCGGCCCTAATACGCGGCTCGGTGCCACCGAGCGTGATGAGCACGTAGCTCGCGACAAGCAAAATCTCGAACCCGACGTAGAGATTGAAAAGGTCGCCGGCGAGGAAGGCGTTGAAGACTCCCGTCGCGAGGATCAGGTAGGTCGGGTAGTAGATCGAGACGGGCGTCTCACTGTGGCCGTCGGCGAGACCCTGGCCGAGCGAGAACAGGAGCACGGCGAGCAGCACAATCGCCGAGACGACGATCATCAGCGCGCTCAACCTGTCGACGACGAGCACGATGCCGAACGGCGCTTCCCAGCCGCCGACCTCGACAACGAGTGGCACACCGGTGTCGACGACAACAAGAAGCGCGATGCCCACGCCGAGCACGGCGGTGAGCGCGATGAGGGTAACGAGGCGCTGCAGGCCCGGGCGCTTCGCGAGCACAAGCGCGGTCGCCGCTCCGATGAGCGGGATCAAAACTACGAGGGGAACGAGCGCGTTCACTTGGGCTCCTCCCTGCTGGGTTCGACGGCGTGCTCGAGGTCGATCGCGGCTGTGATTGCCGCCTGCGCGCGGGTGCCGAATTCGGTGTCGTCGGCCGCGACATCCAATTCTTCGATCGGAATGTTTGTCTCGCCGGCGCGCATGGCGACATCGGCTTCGTCGTCGTCGAGGTCGTCTTCGCTCGCGAGCCGCCAGGAACGGTAGATGAGTGCGAGGAGGAACGCCGAGACGGCGAAGGTGATGACGATTGCCGTGAGGATAAGCGCCTGGGGTAGCGGGTCGCTCATCTCCTCCGGGGTGACTCCGTCTTCGACGATCGGCGCGACGCCCGCGACGCCGCCCATGATCAGGATGAGCAGGTTCGTTGCGTTGCCGACGAGCAGGAATCCGAGGAGAACCCGGGTCATGCTGCGCTCAAGCAGCAGGTAAATGCCGCACGCGTAGAGCACGGTCATCACGATCAGAAGTACGAGGGAGACACTCATCGCTTCGCCACCTCCTGCTGTTCTTCTTCCTGCTGGCGGTCGACCTCTGCACCGAGACTGCGCAGAACGTCGAGGGTCAGACCGATGACCACGAGGTAGACGCCGACATCGAAGAAGGTGGATGTCACGAACTCAAGGTGCCCGAACAGCCACACCTCCCCCTCGATCCAGGTCGAGGTGAGCGCGTCAACGCCGAAGAACAGCGGAACAAGTGCCGTGCCTACAGCCATCGCGAGGCCCGTTCCGAGCAGCTTTCCGGCGTCGATCGGTGCCGCAGCCGCAAGCTCGAAGCGCCCGCCGGCAAGGTAGCGCGCAACGAGCGCGAGGCCGGCGACGAGTCCACCCGCGAAGCCTCCGCCGGGTGCGTTGTGTCCGGCGAACAGCAGGTACACCGACACGATGATCAGCGAGTGGAACAAAAGACGCACAACTACCTCGAGCAGGATCGACCTGTTGCGCGGTGCCAGCGTGCGCCCGGCCAGCAGCCACGACGTGTTCGAATCGGCCGGGTCTGCGCGACGCGAGCGCATCTCGTTGCGCGCCTTGCGAGGTGAGACGAGCGGCAACGCGTTGTTGCGCCCGCTGATGAAGATGAGGCTCGCGACACCGGTGGCCGCGGCGATGATGACGCTCAGTTCGCCCATTGTGTCCCACGCGCGCAGGTCGACGATGGCGACGTTAACGACGTTTTTGCCGTGCCCGCCCTCGTAGGCGAGCTGCGGCCACTCGAGGCTGATCGGCAGGCCGGTGCGGGCGCCGAGGGCGACGAGCGCGACACCGGCGATCAGGATTCCGACTGAGGCGCCGAGCAGCGCGCGGCGCACGCGGTGCACGCTCCCGTGCTTCTCGCCGAGGCGGGCTGGAAGGCGGCGGAGCACAAGCACAAACGCGACGAGGGTGACAACCTCGACGAGGATCTGGGTCAGCGCGAGATCGGGTGCACCCTGCAGGGCGAAGAGTGCCGACATCCCGAAGCCGGTGACGCCGACGAGCACAACGGCCTGGTACCGCTTGTTCGCGCGGGTTGCGGCGAACGCCGCGATGATCATGATGATGCCGATGGCCAGCTGCGCGGGGTAGTCCCACAAGCGCACCTCGCTGGGCCAGGAGCGGTTGAACGCGAGAGCCGCGGTGATCACACCAACGAAAACGAGAAAGATGACGCCGAGGTAGAACGGCAGCGAACCGCGCTGCGTGAGGCTGGTTGTGCGTGCCGCGAGGCGGTCGATGAAGCGCATCGACGACCAGTAGGCGTTCGACGCGGAGAAACCCGGGGAGAACTTCGCTTGGAACGCGGCAAAACGGTCGCGGCGCCAGAACAGCACGGCTCCGAGAGCGAGAGTCGCCGCCGACACCAGCAGCGCGGGCTCGATGCCGTGCCAGAGCGCGAGGTGATACGGGTGCTCTGTCGCCCCGAACTCATCGGCGTAGGGGCTGATCCAGGAATCGACGAGCGGCGCGACGAAGCCGAGCGCGAGGCCGGTGAGCGCGAGCACTGCCGGGGCCAGGAGGAAGTCCCAGCTCTCGGTGACGTGGCGCACCTGCTCGACATCCTTTTTGGCCGCGAAGGCTCCCCAGAAGAACCGCAGGCTGTACGCGGCTGTAAAGACCGAGCCGATGGCGATCCCCACGAGGGCGATCCAGCCGGGCGCGGCCCCCGCCGTTGCATCCACGATAAAAGACGACAGCACCGCCTCTTTGGCGACGAAACCGAAGGTCGGCGGGAGGCCCGCCATCGCGGCAAGCGCGAGGGCGGTGATGACGGCGAGCACGGGCGCCTCGCGGCCGAGACCGGAGAGGCGACGCAGGTCGCGGGTGCCGGCGCGGTGGTCGATGATTCCGACAACGAGGAAGAGCGTCGACTTGAAGAGGGCGTGCGCGAGAAGCAGGGCGAGACCCGCGAGTGCCGCATCGCGGTTTCCGTAACCGACGACGATCGTGAGGAAACCGAGCTGGCTCACCGTGCCGTAGGCCAAAAGCAGCTTGAGGTCGGTCTGCTTGAGGGCTGTCCAGCCACCGAGCAGCATCGTCGTCACGCCGAGTACAACGAGAATCTCGCGCCAGCCCGGATAGTCCGCGTAGCCGGGGGCGAGACGCGCGATCAGGTAGATGCCGGCCTTGACCATCGCCGCGGCGTGCAGATACGCGCTCACCGGGGTGGGTGCAGCCATCGCGGCCGGGAGCCAGAAGTGGAACGGGAAGATCGCCGACTTCGACAGCGCGCCAACAAGAACCAGCAGGATCGCGACACTCGCGAGCGGCCCCTCCGGCGGGTTCTCGACGAGGAAGCTCAGCGACGAGCTGTTCGCCGAGACCGCGAGCAGCACGAGACCGACGAGCATCACGAGCCCGCCGAGAGTAGTTACGAGCAGCGCCTGCAACGCGGCACCACGGCTCGCCTTGCGTCCGGTGTAGTGGCCGATGAGCAGGTAGCTCAGAACGCTCGTGGCCTCCCAGAAGACAAAGAGCAGGTACACGTCGTCAGCGAGAACGAGGCCGTACATCGCACCGGCGAACGCGAGGAGGATGCCGGAGAAGCGACCGAGCCCGTCTTCGTCAGCGCGGAAGTACCGCGAGCAGTACACGAGCACAAGCGCGCCAACGCCCGTGACCACGAGGGTGAGCGCCCAAGACAGCACGTCCATGCGGAAGGTGAGCGCCAAATCGAGTTGCGGAACCCACTGCACCGACTCGACGATCGCCCGTCCCGCGATCACCTGGGGCGCGACGACAACCGCGTGCGCGAACGCCGCGGCCGGTACGAGGGCAGCAAAAAGAAGCACGCCACGACCGAAGAAACGAGTGACGAGAGGCAGTACCACCGCAACGGCACCGAAAATCAAAAGGAGGGCGATCAACATTTACCTCCTGAGGAGGAGTCTACCAAAGAGAGGTATGACCGCGCCGGGCGGGTTGCGCGCTACGGCGTCCCATGCGCGCTACGGCGAACTGGCGCGCCTGAGACGGCGTAGCGCGCACGGGGCAGTGGCTACGGGGTTTCCGCGGGCAGCTTCCGCACGCGCGTGCGGCGACGACGGTTCGGAATCATCGACCGCATCTCCTCGAGCTTGCCGAAGCAGAGCAGCCGATCGCCCGCCTCGAGCACCTCGCCGCGCTTCGGGTTGGGCACAACCGTCGCGCCGCGGTGCAGCGTGAGCACCGTGATGTCCTTTTCGCCGAGGCCCGACTCGCCGAGCTTTGTGCCGACCAGGTCTGCGCCAGCGTTGACAACAATCTCCGCGACGCCGTAACCGGTCGACACCGACAGCCGCTGCCGCACGTCGATGTCGGGGAACGCCACCTCGTTGGAGATGTAGTCGATGATCGCGCCCGCGACATCCAAATTTGTGGCAGTTTCGATGCCTTCGAGCCCTGGGGAGGAGTTGACCTCCATCACGAGCGGCCCATCGGCGCCCTCGAGCATGTCGACACCGGCGACGCGAAGCCCCATAATCTGCGCCGAGCGCACGGCGACTCGCTCGTACTCCGGGGGAAGTTCGATCTTCTCGACGGTTCCACCGCGGTGAACGTTCGAGCGGAACTCGTCACCACTCGCCACACGGCGCATCGCAGCGATCACGCGGTCGCCAACAACGAGGGCTCGGATGTCGCGGCCACGACTCTCGGCAATGAACCGCTGGATGAGCACGTTCTGATTTGTCGAGTGCAGCGTCTCGATGATCGCCTCCGCGACCTTCGCCTGGGGAGCGAGAATCACGCCGATGCCCTGGGTGCCCTCGAGCAGCTTGATGACCACTGGCGCCCCACCGACGCGCTCGATCGCGAGCCGCACGTCGGCACGGTTGCGCACAAACGCTGTTGCTGGCATCGCGATGTTGTGGCGAGACAAAATCTGGGTTGCGCGCAACTTGTCGCGCGAATTGCTGATGCCGTTCGCCGTGTTGGGCGTGTACACGTCCATCTGCTCGAACTGCCGCACGACTGCCGTGCCGAAGTACGTGATCGAGTTGCCGATGCGCGGCAGGATCGCGTCGTAGCTCGAGAGCTGGCGACCGCGGAACAACAGGTCGGGTTCGTCACCGGTGAGGTCGATGGCGAAGCGGAGAGTGTTGAGAACCTTGACGTCGTGGCCGCGCTGAACTGCAGCTGCTCGGAGTCGAGTTGTGGAGTACGAGTGCGGGGCACGCGACAAAATAGCTATCTTCATGGGGACCCTGCGATGATTGACGAATGGCGAAGCCATCCCATTCAAACACCATCGCGGGCTGGCGAGAGTGGATCGCCCTGCCCGACGCCGGTGTTCCGTGGATTAAAGCCAAAATCGACACCGGGGCACGCACCTCGTCGATTCACGCTTTCGACGTTGAAGACTCCGGCGACAGAGTCGCTTTCTGGGTTCACCCCTGGCAGGACTCCTCGGATGACGCCTGCCGCATCGAACTCGCCGTGCACGACCGTCGCGTTGTGCGTAGTTCCTCGGGTCACGAAGAAGAGCGCATTGTTGTGCTGATGCCCGTGCAGCTTGTCGGTCGCACAATCGACGCAGAGCTCACGCTGAGCAACCGCGACTCGATGGGGTTCCGTATGCTTATCGGCCGCGAGGCGCTCAAGCAGGGCTTCGTCGTCGACCCGGCCGCGTCGTTTCTGGGTGGGCGGGCGCCGCGCGAGATCCGGATGGCAAACCGCGGCCGTTAGTACCGTCGAAAACTGCTCCAAGATTTCGTTCATGGAGCAGTTTTCGACGGTTACTGCTCGTGAACGTCGCCCTCACGCAGGTCGGCGAGCAGGGTGAGAGCACGCGACACCTCAACCGGACCCTTGACCCTGAAGTTCGCGAGGGTCGCACCCTCGCCGGCCTTGAGCCCAAGGTCGTCGGCGCCGAGAGCGGCAAAACCATCTTCGTCGGTGACGTCGTCGCCAGCGAAGAACACGGCGTCGGCCTTTGTGTAGCCGCGCAGGTGCTCGATCGCTTCACCCTTTGTTGTTGAGCGCACCGAGAACTCGAGAACGTTTTTGCCGTTGCGCACGGTAAGGCCAGAAACCTCGGCGGCGGCCTCCGAGCGGGCGACGAGGTGCGCGACGCGGCTGTTGTGGTCGGTCGCGAGGCGGGTGTGCAGCGCAAAACCGGCGGGCTTCGGCTCAAGCCAGACCTGATCGAACGAGTCGGCGACCTCGCCGAGCACTTCCTTGAGTACACCAACACGTTCCAGCTCCGCGGCATCCAAACCAATGATGTCGTCGGGGTCATCGAGGCGGATCTCGATACCGTGGCTACCGATGAGGAGGGTGTTGTCGGGCAGCTGCGAGACGTGTTCGAGCGACGCGAGCGAGCGGCCGGAGACGAGAGCGACCCGTGTGCGCGGCATCGCGAGAAGGCGCAGAACTGCAGTGCGCGCCTCGGGCAGTGCTCGAGCGCGCTCGGGGTCATCAACCTCGGGGGCGAGGGTTCCGTCGAAGTCGAGTGCGACGAGCAGGCGCGGCGTGCGCGCAAGTTCGCGAAGCGCGCCGACGAGCGGCTCGGGCAGGCGGGAGAACCGCGGGGGTGTGTCGACGTCGACCATCAGCGGCCGGCTCCGGCTGGCGGGCGCTCGACTGTCCACTCGAGGTCGCCGAGCGGGTCGAGGTCGTACTCCTGCTGTGCCGTTCGGGCTTCGGCCAAAGTTGTGAGGAACGACGTCGACCACTTGGAAACGTCGTTGTCGAGCACACGTTTGCGGAGAGTGCGCATACGCGTCTGGCGCTCCTTCTTCGGCATCTCGATTGCCTGCACAATTGCATCCTTGAGGCCGTCGATGTCGTGCGGGTTGATGCGAAGTGAACGCTTGAGTTCGTCCCAGGCGCCGGTGAACTCGCTGAGCACAAGAACGCCGTCATTGTCGAAGCGTGCGGCGCAGTATTCCTTTGCCACGAGGTTCATGCCATCACGCAGCGCCGTGACGAGCATGACGTCTGCAGCGAGGTAGAGGGCGACCATCTCTTCGCGCGGGTAACCGTGGTGGTGGTAGCTGATGGCGGTGTGGCTCATCGTCGCAAAGTCACCGTTGATGCGGCCGACGGTGAGCTCGATTTCGTCGCGCAACTGCATGTAGGCGGCGACGCGTTCGCGGCTCGGGCTCGCGACCTGCACCAGCGTGACGTCTTCGACGGTGACGCGACCCTCTTCGAGAAGCTCGCCGAACGCCTTGAGGCGGTGGCCGATGCCCTTTGTGTAGTCGAGACGGTCGACGCCGAGCATAATCGTCTTCGGGTTGCCGAGTCCCTCGCGAATCTCGGCCGCGCGGGCCTGAATGGCGGGGTCGCGTGCGAGTTCTTCATAGCTCTTCGCGTCGATCGAGATCGGGAACGCCTTGGCGATGACCCGACGGGTCGGGCGGTCGGGGCTCGCAACCTCGATGACCGGGTTCTTTGTGACGTTGCTCGTCAGGCGGCGAACCGCGCGTGAGAAGTTGCCGGCGTCGGCGACGCGCTGGAAGCCGATGACGTCGGCCCCGAGCAGACCCTCGATGATCTGCAGCCGCCAGGGCAGCTGCGAGTAGATGCCGTAGGGCGGGAAGGGGATGTGGTTGAAGAATCCGATGGTGAGGTCGGGGCGCAGTTCGCGCAGCATCTTCGGAACGAGCTGCAACTGGTAGTCCTGCACCCAGACGGTTGCATTCGGCGCACTCGCGGCGGCGGTCGCCGCGGCGAAACGCTTGTTGACGGCAACGTAGGAGTCCCACCAGACGCGGTGGTAGCCCGGGGCCGCGATGACGTCGTGGTAGAGCGGCCACAGGGTGTCATTGCTGAAGCCCTCGTAGTAGTTCTCGATCTCGTCGGGCGAGAGCGGCACGGGAACGATGCGGATGCCCTCGTTGTCGAAGGGGGGAAGGTCGACATCGGGCTGGCCGGCCCAACCTACCCACGCGCCATCCTTCTCGCGCATCACCGGCTCGAGCGCCGTGACGAGTCCCCCGGGCGAGCGGGTCCACTGGTCGGTACCGGCAACGCGGTCAACGGGCAGACGATTGGAGACGACAACGAAGTCGTACAAATCTGGGACTGTTGAGTTCATTCGGGGTGCGTTTCGTTTCGGTTGCGCCGGACGATTGGAGTTGGCCCGCAATAGCCAAATCTACCAGCCTGCGCACTTCGCCAACTCGACGCGCGCTGTTCCGGCGGGGTTCACACAGTCGCCGTAGCGTTTGTCACCGTGATGCGAATCGGAATGAGCACCTCGTGTGTCTACCCGTTCGGCGTCGAGGAGACCTTTCACCTCGCTCGCCAGATCGGCTTCGACGGCGTCGAGATTATGGTGACAAACGACCCGGACACCTACACCGCCGCGACTCTCAGGCGCCTGATGCGCACCTATCGCCTGCCGATTCTCTCGGTGCACTCCCCCGTCTATGCGCGCACGCAGCTGATGTGGGGACTCGATCCGCGCCGCAAGGTCGAGAGATCCGCCGAACTCGCGCTTGCCGTTGGCGCGCCGACCGTCGTTGTGCACCCGCCGTATCGCTGGCAGGGACGCTTCGCTCGCGACTTCGAGCTCGAGGTCGCCCGCATCACCGAAGACTTCGGCGTTGCGATCTCGGTCGAGAACATGTTTCCGCTTGCCGTCGCCGGTTTCGACATCGCCCAGTTCACGCCGAGCTACGATCCGACGAAACTGCTCTGCGATGCGCTCACCCTCGACTTCTCGCACGCAGCGATGGCCGGCCGCGACGCGCTCGAGTTGACGCACGCGATGGGGGACCGCCTGCACCACATTCACCTCACCGACGGCACAACCTCGAACGCCGAGGGGCGAATGAGCGACGAGCATCTCGTTCCCGGTCGCGGAACACAGCCCGTCGCCGAGGTGCTTCGGTATCTGGCGAGCACCGGCTGGGACGGCAGCGTTGTCGCCGAGGTTGCGACGGCTGGCCACGATCGCCTGGCAATGCTCATCGAGACCCTGCACTTTGCCCGCGAGCACACCGCCGCGCCGCGCTCGAGGTCTCACGCGACGAACTAATATTGCGCGCATGGCGACAACCCGGCTCTACCGCAATGGCGTGCTCGCGAGCGAGGGTTTTGACGTCGCCGACATCTCGGATCACATCGCCGACGACGCGTGCTTCGTCTGGGCCGACTTCGTTTCGCCCACCGAACAGGACCTCGCCTCGATCGAGGAAGAGCTCGGCCTGCACGAACTCGCTATCGAAGACGCCGTGCATGAGCACCAGCGCCCGAAGCTCGACCGCTACGACACTCACCTCTTCTTCGCTGGCTACTCGGTGTCATTCGACGAGCACAGTGGCGAGATCACCAAATCGGAGATCAAGGCTTTCATCACGCCGCGCGCGCTCGTCACTGTGCACGACGACACCTTCGATATGACTGACATCGTGCGCCGCTGGGATGACGACGCCGACCTCGCCAAACACGGCATCGCCTACCTGCTGTGGGGCATGCTCGATTCGGTCGTCGACGGACACTTCGAGGCCGTGCAGCAGCTCGACACCGAGATTGAAGAACTCGAAGACGCACTCTTCGATGACAAGCCCAGAGGCGAGAGCGTTCAGCGCAGGTCATTCCACCTGCGAAAGAGCCTCGTGCAGTTGCGTCGCGCCGTGCTCCCGATGCGCGAGGTTGTGAACACCATCCTGCGACGAGACCTTGAATTGATGGATGCGACGATGCAGCCGTATTTTCAGGATGTCTACGATCACGTGCTCAGGGCAACCGAGTGGACCGAGTCGTTGCGCGACCTCGTCACAACGATTCTCGAGACAAACATCTCGATCCAGGGCAATCGTATGAACCTCATTATGAAGAAGGTCACGAGCTGGGCCGCGATCATCGCAGTGCCCACCGCGATCACCGGGTTTTTCGGGCAGAACCTGCTCTTTAGTGGGTTTGGAACTGTATGGGGCGTGTGGCTCTCGCTCGCACTCATTGCCGCGACATCCACTGCCCTGTTCTTCTCTTTCAAGCGCCAGGACTGGCTCTAACCAGCAAAATTATCCGCCTCGCCGCTCGCTGGGCATTAGCTGAGTAACCCGCAAAACCGTTCGGTACGCCCCCCGAACGAGGGGGTAACGTCACTTTTTGTGTCCGGGCCAACCCAGCCCGAACTTCCCGAATTCTCGCTCGAACCCCTACCCAGGTTTGTGCGATTGACCGCGCCCGAACGCGCGTTAGGAGTACCCGATGAACCTCGTTAAACCCTTGTCCGTCGCCGGACTGATAGCCATAGCGGCCGTTGGATTGACCGCCCTCCCCGCCGCTGCCCACACCCCCGCGGCGAGCGCCGACTGCTCGACACTGACCGTTCACCTTGTCTCTTATGAGACCTCGGCCAACGACGCAACACCCAACCGCCTCGTCGCGACAGTTGATGGCGCTACCGTCGCCGACTCGCGCTTCGGAACCGGCACCGATCTCAGCTACAACTTCACCGACTCGTCGGTCGCACACGACTGGACGGTCACCGTTGATGCGCTCGGCACCGCGTACGACACAACGTTCACCGGAACGAGCGAGCCGTGCGTCGTTTCTCCCCCGCTCGCAGCGACGGCAGAGCTCTCGGTCTCCGAGCCGACGTGTGATGACCCGGCCCGCTTGAGCCTCGGCGCGCTGAGCAACGCAACGTGGGGCGAGCCGACGCGCACGACCGGCCCCGGCGACTACTCGGTAACGGCGACCGCGACGAACGACGCCCTGTTCGACAACGGCACTAATACCCTGACTTTCACCGGAAGCCTCAAGGGCGCGCTGGATTCGACACTCGAACCCTGCGTCGTCGAGCCTCCCACCGTGGTGCCGCCCGCACAACCGGATCCGATCGTCGAGACGGCGTTCGTCGAAGACGTCGAGTGTGAAGACGAAGTGGTCACCCGCACAACGACGACAACGCGCACCGAGTACGTTCTCAACACCGCCGCCAACACCTGGGTTCTCGGAACCCCGGTGACGACCACAGAGGTCACGACTCGCGCCGCCGAGTTTGAGGACTGCCCGATTGTCAGCCCGCCGCCGGCCGTCGAGCCGCCGACCGACACCCCGCCCGCTGACACCCCCGGAACACCGCCGTCGAACCTCGCCACAACCGGCGCTGACCCGGCCGCCGCGCTGGGAATCGCCGGACTGCTCGCAGCGAGTGGTGCAGCGCTGTTCCTCCGCCCGCGTCGGTCAAAGCTGACGCGCCTCTAAACTTCGCCTCCCCCCGTGGGCGAAGACCCAGCGGAGCGTCGCCTGACCCGAACGGCGGCGCTCCGTGCACCTTCTCCTCCACAATCGAACACCCCAAAACTTTATGAACCGGCTTCGCTTTACCCGTTGACCTTGACCCCCGAACGAGGTACTTTTCGAGTACCTTCCGCATCGACCCCCGTCACGTGCCGAAGTCACTAGCCTGTCGCGAGCTCCCGAGCCCGCTTCCCCGAGAGGTTTGCAGCGCGAAACCCCCGACGCTGCATACCACCGCGCCTTCCCCCAGGCCAAAGCTCGGAGCACGTCGTGAAACGCACCCCCGTCGCCATCGTTGGCGCACTTGTCCTTGCACTCCTCTCTATTGCATCGCCCGCCGCGGCCGCAGCGCCACCGCCGGTCATCACCTCCGACTGTGCGCAACTGACAGTCACCCTCGCCGGGTACCCGGCACCGGCCGACAACCCGACGCCCAACCGCATAACAGTCAGCGTGGATGGCGCGCCCTTCGCCGAAGAGACCTTCGGCGCCGCGGCCACCTTCGTCTACGACCTCGGCGCCGTCGACGTTGCGCACAGCTGGTCGATCTACGTCGACGCGCTCGGCGCGAGCTACGACCCGACCTTCACCGGCTCAACGACGCCATGCGCGGCGCCTCCGTTGCTCGACGCGACTGCTGAGCTCGACACCACCCCGGCCGACTGCGATGTGCCCGAGAAACTTGTGCTCGGCACCGTTGTGAACGCAACGTGGGGCACACCCACCGCGACGACCGGCGAGGCCGACTACTCGGTTGTCGCGACGGCCAATGACGGCCATCTCTTCACCGATGGCGAGGCAACGCACGAGTTCGCCGGGCACCTCGACGGCGCGCTCGCCGCCGATGATCCGGAATGCTACGTCGAGCCGCCGGTAATCCCGCCGCAGCCCGACGACATCATCGAGACCGACTCCGTTGACGACGTGGACTGCGACGCGCTCGTTGTAACGACAACCACGACCACAACCGTCACAACAACCGTTCTCAACGCCGACGGCACCGACTGGGTCTGGACCGCGCCCGTGACGACAACAGTCGTGACAACACGACCGGCCGACGAGGTGGAGTGCCCGGTGGTTGAACCGCCCGTCGACAACCCACCGGCGGTCGACCCGCCCGGAGGCAACCCGCCCACTCCTGGCCACCCCAGTGAGGTCACTGCGCTCGCCCACAACGGCGTCGACCCCGGTGGCCCGATCTCGCTTGCCGCGCTGTTCACCGCTCTTGGTGCAGCGCTTCTGGGAACGAGCCGACTGCGCAGGGGTGCGCAGGTCTAAGGCCGAAGTTCCCCGGTGAAGCCGGTCCCGCGGGCGGGGCCGGCTTCACTCGAACTCGCGCTCGGGCTACGCCGAAGCAGGCACAAGCCCGAGCGAAACAGCCCGGCGCGTGCGGCGAATCGCCAGCAGCGACAACAGCACGGAGCCAACGGCAATCAGTAGCAGCACAACAACCGACAGGATCAGGCTGCCTGCGTTACCACCGGAGAGGATCCCCTGCATACCCGCGACTCCATAGGTGAGCGGCAGGAACGGGCTGATTGCCTGGAAGGGCGCGGCCAGCAGCTCGATCGGGTAGATCGACCCCGTCGACGTCATCTGCACCGCGAGCAGGAAGAGCGAGACAACAAGCCCCGCGCGACCGAGCCCGATTGTCAGAAGGTAATGGAAGGCCGTGAACGCGGCAGCCATCAACAGGGAGAAGCCGATCGTTGCGGGCAGGAGGATCCAGTCGACCTTCACCGCGATGTGCAGGAGCAGCACAAGCAGCAGAGCCTGAGCGGCCGTGACGATGCCGGCGCGCGCGAGTGTCGAGAGCACAAGTCGACCGCTGTTCGCCGTCGAGGTCAGGGCCCGACGCGACACCGGAGCGAGAACGAGGAACACGGCGAGCGCGCCCAGCCAGAGGCCCAGCGGCACAAAGTAGGTGGCGATGCCCTGCCCGACCTCGGAGACCGGGTTGGCGGTGTTCACTGTGAGGCCTACAGGGTCGGCCGCGATCTCGGCCGAGGCCTTGGCGGCATCCGCGTCCATCGCGGGAATGCTGTCGGCACCGGTCTTGAGACCATCGGCCAGCTCGGTGATGCCGTCAGCGATCTTGTAGGTGTTTGTTGCGATGGTGGCCGCGCCGTCCTGCAGGCCGTCGGCGCCGTTGCGCAGGGCTGCGGAGCCCCCGGAGAGCTGGGATGCACCGCTCGCGCTCTTCGAGATTCCACCCTGGATGCCCGTGATTGCCTTTGAGGTCTGCGTGCGCAGAGTCGCGCCGCCGACGGATGCCTGGCGGAGCCCCTCGGTTGCACCGACGATGTACGCCTGGTCCGTTGCATCCAACGGTTCGCCTCGTTGAATCTTCGCGCTGATGGGCGCCAGAAGGTTGTACAACTTGGTTGTGCCCTTTGTGTAGTCAGAGACACCCGTGCTGAGAGCCGTGAGCTGCTTTGCCCCCGAGCTGAGCTTGCCGAGACCGCTGGCAAGTGCGTCTACTCCCCCGGTGTACTTGTCGACACCGGCGCCGTACTTGCCGATGCCGTCGGCGAGGTCGCTTGTTCCGTCGGCAAGCTTCGTTGTGCCATCGGCGATGGTTGTCGCGCCGTCAGACGCAGTCTGGAAAGCCTCGCCGACTCCACCAAGACTCGAGTAGATGCCCTCGATGTATTGCGCGGTGATCGCGTTGCCGAAGGTCGAGACCATTGTTTCGCCGACGACCTGCGCGACCGAGCCGGTCAGGTAGCTGTGCGAATCGTCGGTGTCGATCGAGATGTCGGCCTTCGTCGGGTCGTCGCCCGAGATCGACAGGATCGACTTGGAAAAGTCGGACGGGATCGTGAGCACCGCGTAGACCTCGCCCTTGTCGAGGGCTTTCTGTGCGTCCTCGGAATTGGTGATTCGCCAATCGAACCCGGTAGAGGCATCTGTGTCGGTGAGCTCGGTCACGAGCTGTCGCCCGGCGAACACCGGCGTCTCGGTGCCATCGGCAGCCGTCTGGTAGACGAGGGTGTCGTCGTTCACGATGGCGGCCGGGATCGCCTGAAGCGCGTCATCCGACTGCGAAAGAGCACCGACGAACAGGCCGGCAAACGCGAGGGGCACAAGCACAACCGCGGCGAGCGCGGTCCACCGCACCCAGCGCTTGCGCGAGGCGGTTGCATTCGAGGTTATGGCGAGCTGGCTCATGAGGTGAGGCCCTTCAGTGCTGCGGCCTCGGGCGCGGGAAGCGCGAGGGCGGCCGGGTCGTACAGGTCAACGATGATCACCGGGCGAACGGTGACCGAGGTGTCGATCGCGCGCGCGGGGATCGGTGTTCCGATCACCAGCGTCGTCGTCGAGTGGGACAGCAGATCGAGCGCGCGAATGAACGCGTCCTGGTCGTCGGAGGTCGCAAACGCATCGAGCTGGTCGAGCATCACAACCGGCGTGCGCTCCGCGATGGCGACAGCGGCGAGCGCAATCGCGCGCTCACGCTGAGGCAGTTCGACGATCGAGCTCTGCGCCGTGACGTACACGTCGCCGCCCACCTGCCGAATCACCGAGTTGATCCGCTCGAGCCACGCTCTCGTTCGCGACCGCGTGCGCCACATTCGGTACCACGGCTGGGTCATCTCGAGGCGCTCAGTGAGCAGCTCACCGACGGTGACTGTTGCCTCGGCCCTCGAGGTGCCACCGATGTCGGCGAGGGCGACGAGTGCGGCGACCTTCGCGCTCTCCGAGGGGAGTGGATGCGACGCTACCTGAGCCTGGCCGGACACAGGGTCGAGCCGCCCGGCAAGCGTCGCGGCGAGAAGCCTGCGGTCGATCGCGTCACCGGTCGCGATAACGAGTGCTCCGGCGGGAACAGCGACACTGACCGGGCCAACGCGGCGATCGGCGGAGCCCGCAACGAGGTACTCGGCGCTCAAAACAAAGTCGCTCTGCTCGTTCGCCCACTCGACGGCTTCGCGGTGCTCACGCAACTGCTCGCCCTCGATGTCGACATTGGGCAGAAGCTTGTTGAGCCAGGCCGGCAGCCACCAGGCCGCCCGACCGAGCAGGGTCATAATCGCCGGTACAAGAGTCATGCGCACAAGGAACGCGTCGACAGCGATACCGACGGCGAGCCCAAGAGCGATTGCCTTGATCGCGCCGGAACCCTCGGGCACAAACGCGAAGAAGACGAAGAACATAATGAGTGCCGCGGCAGTCACAACTCGCGCTCCGTTGGCGAAGCCCTGGGCTACCGAGTGCTTCGCGTCACCGGTTTTGACAAACTCTTCGCGCATACCGGAGACGAGGAACACCTCGTAGTCCATGGCGAGGCCGAAGAGGATTGCCATCAGCAGAATTGGCAGGAAGCTGATGATCGGTCCGGTGTGCTCGATGTGCAAAAGTTCCGCACCCCAGCCCCACTGGAACACGGCAACCGAGACTCCGAACGACGCACCCACGGAGAGCAGGAAGCCGAGCGCGGCCTTGATCGGAACGAGCACACTACGGAAGACGATCATCAACAGGATGATCGAGAGCCCGACAACAACGGCGCCGAACGGGAGCAGGGCGTTGTTGAGTCGCGTCGAGATGTCACCCTGAATGGCGGTTGTACCGGTGACCGAGATCTTCATGTCGTACTTGCGCTCGATCGACGGCGCGAGGTCGCGGATCTCCTGCACGAGGTTGAGCGTCTGGGCGGAGTCGGGCGCGCTGTCGGGCACAACTCGAATGATGCCGGTGTCGAGGGTCTCGTCGGGCAGGCCGTCGCTCACGTAGTCGACACCGTCGAGCTTCGCGATCTCGGCGCCGATCTTCTTCATGTCGTTCATAAAGCTTGTGGACTGCGTGATGTCGACAGCGACAACGAGCGGCCCGCTGTATCCCTCGCCGAAACCCTCAGCGACGAGGTCGTAGGCGACGCGTTGCGTCGAGCCCTCGGGCTCCGAACCGTTGTTCGGCAGGCTCAACTGAAGACTCGCTGCCGGGATCGACACAACACCGAGCACAACGATGACTCCGACGGCAGCGACCCACGGAACACGCATCACGCCGGTGACCCAGGCGAGGCCCATTGTCTTTTTGCCCTCGCCGCGAAGGCGCCGAGCCGTGCGTGAGTTGGGCTTCGGGGCGAGCTTCTTGCCGAGCACACCGAAGAAGGCGGGAACGAGAGTCATCGCGACAAGGATCGCCACAAAGACCGAGAAGGCTGCAGCGACGCCCATCGTCGAGAGGAAGGGAATGCCCACAACGAGCAGACCGAGCAGCGCGATGATGACAGTGACACCCGCAAAGAGCACGGCGCTACCGGCGGTGCCCACGGCCATCGCCGCGGACTCCTCGGGGTCTTCGCCATTCGCCAACTGGTTTCGATGCCTCGAGAGGATAAAGAGTGTGTAGTCGATGCCGACGGCGAGGCCGATCATCAGCGCGAGCATCGGCGCGGTGCTCGAGACGGGCGTGAAGGCCGCGACCACCGCGATACCTCCGTACGCGATACCGACGCCGATGAGTGCGGAGAGCAGCGGCATTCCCGCCGAGAGCAGCGAGCCGAACGTGACAAACAGCACAATGCCGGCAAACAGGAGTCCGAAGACCTCGGTCACGGTGAGGCCGAAGGTGTTGTCCTGGAAGACCTGGCCTCCGAACGCGACATCCATGCCCGCATCTTCGGGAATCGACGCCGTGGCCTGAAGCTCCTCGAGCATCTCGGGCGTGACGTCTGCCGCGACTCCCGAGTACTGAACCGAGATGATGCCCATCGACTTGTCGTCGCTGATCGCCTTGCCCGCGTACTCGTTGAACGGGCTGATTGCCGCCTCGACGCCGTCGAGCTTGCCGATCGCCGTCGTTTGGTCTTCGATCGTGTCTTCGTAGTCTTCGACCGATTCACCGTCTGGCGCGACAACAACGACCTGCACACCAGCACCCGCCACCGCCGGGAACACGGCGCGCAGGCGGTCGAGGGCGTTCTGCGACTCGGTACCGGGAATCGCGAACGACTCCTGCGTCTGCCCGCCGAGGGCGATGCTGCCGCCGAGGATTGCGACGAGAAGCACAAACCAGACGCCGATGACGGTCCACGCGCGGCGGAATGAGAACCGGCCGATGCGGTAAAGAAGGGTGGCCACGGAGCGCTCCTAGGGAGTAGTCGTACGTACGGGAACAGGGGCAAGAAGCTCTGTCAAAATGGTGATGAGAGCAACCCTGATCTCGTCTGCAGGCAGTTCGTTTTTGAGGTGCGCTCCGGGCTGTGCCCCGAGAATGTAGGCCGCGCCACCGAGGGCGATGCCAAATCGAAGCTTGCCCTCGACGGTGGGGGCGGCTTCGCTGAAATAGTCGGCAATTCGTTCGACGAGTTTGTTGGCCCGCTCGATGACCGGCACGTCTTCGAGCGAAGGCCCCTGGGTCAGGAACGTCGAGACCTCGAGTCGGTGCGCGAGCAGCAGCTCGACGAAGGCCTCGATGAACGGTGTGCGGCGCTCGTCGTTGAGCGGGGCATCCACAACGCTCTCGAGGATGGCGCCCATGCGGTCGATGGCCGGGCCGATCGCCGCCTCAAGCAGGGCCTCTTTCGATGCGTAGTGATAGAGCACGCTCGACTTGGAGAGACCGGCAAGTTCGGCAACCCGTTGCAGCGATGTGCCCGCGTAACCCGCCTTGGCGAATTCTGCGAGCGCGATCAAGCGCAACTCTTCATGACTGGACATTGCTACAGGCTAACTGACCGATCGGTCAGAGCCTGTCCGATCGGTCAGTTCTCCCAGTTAACTTTGGGTTACGGGCGGAGTTATGGATGCACGAGCGCCAGCCCGAGCGTCGCAAGTGTCACGGTTACCGGGGCAACGACGAGCCCGAGCAGGGCGAAACGGCCCCAGGAGATCTCGACGTCCATCGCCTTGAGGCGCTCGTGCCAGAGCAGGGTCGCGAGCGACGCCCACGGTGTGATGAGCGAGCCGACGTTGACACCGATGAGCAGCGCGGCGATCCGCAGCGGCGAGCCGGCGACGGGTTCGAGTGCGAGATAAGCCGGGAGGTTGTTGACAATGTTCGCACCCACGGCGCCGGTGCCCGCGAGGCGGAGAAGGTCGACCGGGGTTTCGCCGGATCCGGAGATCGCGGAGAGCACTGTCGCAAGGCCGAGCGCGTGACCGGCCTCGACCACGAGAAACAGGCCCGACGCGAGCAGCACTAGCTGCCATGGAATGAGCCCGAAGCGCAGCACTCGCCTGCGACGCACTGCGAAGAAGCTGCCCAGCACCAGCGCCGCGACAACCGCCGGCAGCCAGACCGGGAGCCCCGAGACCAGGAGTGGGATCACGAGCGCCACGGTGATTCCGCTCGCCCAGAGCAGCACACGATCGTCGCGCACCTCCTTCTCGGCGACCCCGTAGCTGACGAGTAATTGCTTGCGATAGATAAGGAACAGGGCGATGGATGGCACGACGATGGCAATCGCGGCAGGCACAACCATCAGCGCAACGAACCCGGCCGGCCCGAGACCGTCGAGGTTGTGTTCGGCGAGCAGGTTTGTGAGGTTCGACACGGGAAGCAGTAGCGACGCCGTGTTTGCCATCCACACACTCGTGAGCGCGAACGGCAGCGGCGACAGCCCCACGTGCCGCGCGAGCAGAACAACGACCGGCGTGAGCAGCACGGCGGTTGTGTCGAGCGACAGGAAGATGGTGCTCGCAACGGCGAGCGCAACAACGAGCAGCCAGAGCAACCACGCCCGGCCGTGGCCCCAGACCGCTGTGCGTTCCGCGATGAGCCCAAAGAGGCCGGCCTCTGCAGCGAGCTCGGTGACGACGGTTATCGCAACAACAAAGAGGAGTATCGGCCACTCCCGATTCGCGACCTCGAGCGCTTCGGCGACCGGCAGGATGCCGAGGGCAACCGCGACGAATCCGATCAGAAGGAGGGCGGCCCCCAGAATTGCTGAACGCACGGGCATCCTTTCTAGTGGCGCACACTTCCGACTGAGCAACGATAGCGCTGGTCGTTGGCTGGATGCTCGCTGGGAACGATTCGGACGAGTGGATGCCACGCACTAGCGTGAAGGAACACACGAGTGGAGGCATCATGCGTAAATACATCTTCAGCGGCACAGTTCTCAGCGCGCTATTCGGAGGTCTGAGCACGGTTCAGGCCAGCCGCAAGGGTCCGCGTGACTGGCGCCTCGCTCTTATGTGGATCAGCTGGGGTCTGACGGTTGCCATCGCGGTTGGCACCGTCATCAAGGAAGCCGAGAACGGCTCGTTCGACGAACTGAAGGACTAGACAATGAACAACTTCTTCGACGGCGGACACATCGGCTTCGCGATCGGCGCTCTTCTCTACGGCCTGTTTATCCTTGCGCTTGTAGCAGTCGCGCTGGTTCTCGCCTTCCTGCTCGCCCGCTTCCTCCTCGTCGCCACTCAGGCAGCCAAGATCTACGTTGCCAAGAACGGCACAACGACGACAACTCTCGCGGCTCCGGTCACGGAACCCGCGACACCCGCGGCCGAGGCACCCTCCTCGGTTGTTCCACCCGCCGTGAGCACAACGAAGCCGGTTACGAAGCCCCGCACGCCGAAGACGCCGCCGGTCGAGTAGTTTCCGGCTATGCCGCCGCGTTCCTTCGATTGGCTCGGAAGAGCCAGATGCTGAAGATGATGAGCGCGACGCCAACGAGGATGATTATCGGGTTGATGAGGCTGAACGAGCCCAGCACGGAGTCCGTTGAGGTGTCACTCGTAAAGAGTGTTGTTCCGGTCTGCTGCAGCTGCCCGGGTACGTAGTAAGCGACTACGGTGTCGCCTGTCACCCACTGGCACGGTGTTGCACCGAGCGGGGCCGTGACCGTGGCCGACTCCGTCTCTTCTACGAACTCGAGCACGGGGCTGCAATTGCCGTCACTGTCGAAGACCAGGTCGACGACAAGTGCAGTTGTCTCAACCGATCCCTCGGGCGGCTGGTTGAAACCCGAGAAGACCGTGGAGGTGAGGGTGACAAAGCCGAGCCCGACCAGGCCGAAGAAGACGAGCACGATGCCCGAGATGAGCGCAAGAAACGGCATGGCCTTGCGCCCCTGCGCCGGAGTCAGGTGCACCACTCCGGGCTCGTTGTAGGCGCGATTGCGCTCAAGCCATTCCTGGTCGGCCGCGTCGTTCTGACCAGAACCGAAGTTGAAGACGTACTCGGTGCGCACCGGCTGCTGCAATATCGGAACGGGCTGAACCGACTCGGTCCACGCCTGGCCGTCCCAGTAGCGCGTCGCGTTCTGCGGGCTTCCGTCGGGATACCAGCCAGGCGGTGTCGAACTCATGGGGCTCCCCTTGCGTTGATGCCCACAGATTAGCGTGAGCAAGCCTCAGGCGAATCGCCCCAATTCGGGGTGACGGCTACCCGAGGAAGCCACGCAGAAGGGCCGCGGAACCGGAGAGGTGCTCGAGCATCGCGTCGGCAGCGCCATCCTGATCCCCGCGGAGGATGGCCGCGACAACAGCGTCATGCTGATCATTGGAGTTCGTGATGTTGCGCGAGAGCAACGGGATGTGATCGAGCAGGTCGTTGAGGGCTGTGCGGTTATCCGCGATGAGCGAGACGAGCGACGGGGTTCCGACAAGTTCGGCAATCGCAAGATGCAGCCGGGAGTCAAGACGGCGGTAGTCGGTGGCATCGGCAGCCGCGGTCTCGCGCAGGCGCGTCCACAACATGTCGCGATCGGACGCCGAGAGCGCCCTGGCTGCTGCCGCGCGAGCAGCCCCCACCTCGAGGATCTCGCGCAGGCCCAGCACGTCGTTGATTTCAGCCGCGGTCGGCGTCGGCCCCGTTGCATCCGGGCGCACAAAAGAAGGGACGGGGTCGACGACGAAGGTTCCGCCGTACCGACCGCGGCGCGAGACGAGAAAACCGGCGTCGGCGAGCGAGCGGATCGCCTCACGCACGGTGTCGCGGCTCACCGAGAAGCGGCTCGCGAGATCGCGCTCTGGCGGGAGCGCGTCACCGGGCGCAACGAGACCGAGACGGATCGTCTGCAGCAGGCGCGCAACCGTGTCTTCGAAGGCGTTGCCGTTGCGCACCGGACGGAACAGCGCGTCTGCGACGAGGTCATCGTTCTCGAGGTCGGCCATGGCTTAGATGGGAGTGACGTAGGCCGAGGAGATGCCACCGTCAACGAGGAAGGTCGACGCGGTGATAAATGACGCATCGTCGCTCGCGAGAAAGGCGACGGCTGCCGCGAGTTCCTCGGCCTCGGCGAACCGGCCGACCGGGATGTGCACAAGACGACGCTGCGCGCGCTCGGGGTCGCTCGCGAAGAGTTCCTGCAACAGCGGTGTGTTGACCGGGCCCGGGCACAGTGCGTTGACGCGGATGCCCTGGCGCGCGAACTGCACACCGAGCTCCTTTGTCATCGCGAGCACGCCGCCCTTTGACGCCGTGTAGGAGATCTGGGATGTCGCGGACCCCATCACTGCAACAAACGACGCGGTGTTAATGATCGAACCACGCTGCTGCGCAACCATGTGGCGAAGCGCCGCACGCGAGCAGAGGTAGACGCTCTTGAGGTTGACGTCTTGAACACGATCCCACGCAGGAAGCTCGGTCGTCTCGATCGAGTCATCGTCGGGCGGCGAGATGCCCGCGTTGTTAAAAGCGATGTCGACAGAGCCATAGGTCGACGCAGCGGTGTCGAAGAGGTTGTTGACCTGGGCCTCGTCGGTCACGTCGACCTGGACGAACAGCCCGCCGACCTCTTCGGCAGCAGCCTCGCCGGTCGTTGCGTTGAAGTCACCGATGACAACGGTCGCGCCCTCGGCAGCGAAGCGTCGCGCCGTCGCGAGGCCGATGCCGCTCGCGCCACCCGTGATCACAGCGACCTTGCCAGCGAGGCGCTGGGTGAGGTCGATTTTTGTAATGGCCATTCGTGTTCCTTTAGTCAGTGCTGATGAAAACGTTTTTGGTCTCGGTGAAGGCCGTCGCCGCATCCGGGCCGAGCTCGCGGCCGAGTCCGCTCTGCTTGAAGCCGCCGAAGGGTGTCGAGTAGCGCACGCTCGAGTGCGAGTTGACCGACAGGTTGCCGCTCTCGATGGCACGAGAGACTCGGATGGCGCGGCCGACGTCGCGCGTCCAGATCGACCCGCTCAGACCGTAGACACTGTCGTTCGCGAGAGAGATGGCGTCGGCCTCGTCGTCGAACGGAAGCACACTCACGATGGGACCGAAGATCTCGTCGACGGCGAGCTTGTCGGTGCGCGAACCGGGCAACATAACCGTCGGCGCGAACCAGAAGCCGTCGCCGGTCGGCGCACTCCCCCGGAACGCGATCTTGGACTCATCAAGATATGACTCGACCTTGTCGAGGTGGGCGCGAGCCACAAGCGGGCCCATCTCGGTTGCCTCGTCGAGCGGCTGCCCGACGGCGACGCCCTGAACCGCGGGCTCAAGCAGCTCCATAAACCGATCGAAGACGCTGCGCTCGACGAGGATGCGGCTGCGGGCGCAGCAGTCCTGACCGGCGTTCTCGAACACCGCGTAGGGGGCGGTTGCCGCGGCTTTTTCCAGATCGGAGTCGGCAAAAACAACGTTGGCGCTCTTGCCACCGAGCTCGAGCGTCACGGCCTTGACCTGGTGTGCGCAGCCCGCCATGACCTTCTTGCCGACGGCGGTCGAGCCGGTGAAGACAACCTTGCGAACGTTCTCGTTAGTCACAAAGCGCTCGCCAACAACATCTCCGCGACCCGGCAGCACCTGGAAGAGCCCCTCGGGCAAACCCGCCTCGAGCGCGAGCTCGCCCAAGCGCAATGCGGTGAGCGGCGTCCACTCGGCGGGCTTGAGCACAACCGCGTTGCCTGCGGCGAGGGCCGGCGCGAAACCCCAGGCCGCGATCGTCATTGGGAAGTTCCACGGCACGATGATTCCGACAACGCCGAGCGGCTCGAGGAATGTCACATCGATGCCGCCGGCGACCGGGATCGTTTTGCCGATCATGCGCTCCGGCGCCGCCGCGTAATAGTTGAGCACGTCACGCACGTGGCCGGCTTCCCAGCGGGCCTGCGAGATCGGGTGCCCCGAGTTGAGCACCTCGAGCTTCGCGAGCTCTTCGACGTGCTCGTCGACAACGACAGCAAACCGGCGCAGCGCGTTGGCCCGCTCGGCTGGCGCGAGTGCCGCCCAGGAACGCTGCGCGCTCACACCGTGCAGGATCGCGTCATCCACCTCGGAAAGCGTTGTGTGCGCCACAGTCTCGAAAGCGACGCCGGTGGCCGGGTTGATAAGGGTTGTCGACGTCACGCGCTGACCTTTCGGAATTCGCGAGCCGCCTCGACGAGACCCTCAAAAAGCCGCAGGTCGTCGGGTGTGTGCTCGGGGTGCCACTGCACACCGATGCCGAAGGGCACGCCCTCGACCTCGACAGCCTGCACGGTACCGTCGTCGCTTGTGGCGCTCACGCTGAGCCCCGTCGCGAGCTCGTCGATGGCCTGGTGGTGGTACGACTTGCCGATGAGTGTCTCACCGCCGCCGAGGATGTCGCCCACGCGCGTTCCGGCGGAGACAAGTACCTCGTTCTCGGCAAAAACGCCGCCGCCGAGGCTGTACCGCTCGCTGCCCACAATGTCGGGAAGGTGCTGGTGCAGCGTTCCGCCGAGCGCAACGTTGAGCATCTGCAGGCCGCGGCAGATGCCGAGGAATGGAACGCCAGTGTCGATGGCCGCGGTGAGCAGGGCCGTCTCCCACTCGTCGCGGTCTTCGCGCGGCTCGTCGGTCGTGAGCAGTCGCTCCTGGCCGTAGCGCGCGGGGTCAACGTCTTTGCCACCGGCAACGATGAGTCCGTCGAGGCGACCGAGCACCGCGTGTGCGATCTCGGCGTCGACGGGCTGAGGCGGAAGGAGCACCGCGATGCCGCCGGCAAGGTTGACCGCGTCGAAGTAGACCTTGGGCAAAAAGGACGCCTGGGTGTCCCACACTCCGGTCTGCGCCTGCTCGAGGTAGGTGGTGACGCCGATGATCGGCTTGTCGAAATCAGAACCGCTCAAAACCACGAACCCTCTCCCAGTCGGTCACCGCCGCGTCGTACGCGGCGATTTCGATGCGAGCGTTGTTGAGGTAGTGCTCGACAACTTCTTCGCCAAAAGCCAGACGTGCGATCTCGGAACCAGCGAAAAGTTCAGCGGCTTCGCGCAGCGTCGACGGCACGCGCGGGGCATCCGAGCCGTAGGCGTTGCCCTCGAAGATCGGCTCGAGCTCAAGCTCGTGCTCGATTCCGTAAAGACCGCCCGCGATGATTGCCGCTGTCGCGAGGTACTGGTTGACGTCGCCGCCCGGCACGCGGTTCTCGACGCGCAGACCCTGGCCGTGACCGACAACGCGCAACGCGCAGGTGCGGTTGTCGAGCCCCCACGCGACAGCGGTCGGCGCGAAGCTGCCCTCGACGTAGCGCTTGTAGGAGTTGATGTTGGGGGCGAAAAACAGGGTGAGCTCGCGCATCGCGAGAAGCTGGCCCGCGATCCAGTGCTCCATCAGTTTCGAGAAGCCGTGCTCGCCGTCGCCCGCCATCACGGCGTCGCCAGCAGTGCTGCGCACCGAGAGGTGGATGTGGCACGAGTTGCCCTCGCGCTCGTTGAACTTGGCCATAAAGGTCAGCGACTTGCCGTGACGGTCGGCGATCTCTTTCGCGCCGTTTTTGTAGATCGAGTGGTTGTCACAGGTCGCGAGCGCGTCGGTGTAGCGGAAGGCGATCTCCTGCTGCCCAAAATTGCACTCGCCCTTGATTCCCTCCGAGTACATGCCCGCGGCATCCATCGAATTTCGGATGTCGCGCATCAGCGGTTCCATGCGCGTGGACGCAAGCAGCGCGTAGTCGATGTTGTAGTCGCTCGCGGGGGTGAGCCCCTCGTACTTCTTGGCCCACGCGGAACGGTAGGAGTCCTCGAAGACGATGAACTCGAGCTCTGTGCCAACGAAGGGCACAAGGTCTTTCTCGGCGAGCTTGGCGATCTGGTTCTTGAGGATCTCGCGCGGGCTCTGCACAACGGGCGCCTCGTCGAGCCAGGTCATGTCGGCGATGACAAGAGCTGTCGCGGGCAGCCACGGCACAAGGCGCAGGGTGTCGAGGTCGGGGATCATTGCCATGTCGCCGTAGCCCTTGGCCCACGACGAGATTGTGTATCCGTCTACCGTGTTCATTTCGACGTCGACGGCGAGCAGGTAGTTGCAGCACTCCGCACCGTGCGCCGCTATCTCCTCGACGAAAAGGCGCGCCGAAGCACGCTTGCCCACGAGTCGACCCTGCATGTCGGTGAATGCAACGATGACCGTGTCGATCTCGCCGTTACCGACGAGCTCTGTCAGGGCATCCATTGTGAGCATTCCCGTGCGCTTGCTCGTTGACGGCATCGCGCCACCTTTCTCGTAGACCCGACCATTACACCACAGCGACATTACGCAAAGACGCGGGTGCCGTAACCCATTGTTTACATCCAAAGGTAGACAGCGGGTACCAATAGACGACAGGATCAACCTCATTACGCCACGGGTCACACCTGCCCTGGCGACCCGTTTCTGGAGGATGTAATGACCGACAGCACGACCAAATCTTCGGGCGCCACCTATACAAAAGCCGAGGACGGCTATTTCGAAAAGCGGAGCCTCAAGCGCACCGCCGGATTCTGGGGCCTCTGGGGCATCGGCATCGCCGCCGTCATTTCGGGTGACTTCTCCGGTTGGAACGTCGGCCTCGCCACGACCGGCTGGGGCGCGATGCTCATCGCGATGATCTTCATCGTGATCATGTACTTCACGATGATCTTCTCGATCGGTGAGATGAGCGCGGCAATGCCGCACACCGGCGGCGCATACTCGTTCTCCCGCGCCGCGATGGGCCCATGGGGCGGCTTTGTCACCGGCCTCGCCGAGACGATCGAATACGTCGTAACTACAGCCGTTGTCGTCTGGTTCTCCGGCGTCTACGCAGACTCGGCGCTCAGCACGCTTACCGGCATCTCGTTGCCCGGGCCGGTCTGGTGGATCATCCTCTATGCGATCTTCATCGGCTTCAACTCGCTCGGCGCCGGCATCGGTTTCCGTTTCGCGCTGATCGTTGCTCTCATCTCGATTGCCGTCATCATCTTCTTTGCCGTCGCCGCGATCGCGACCGGTTCCGTCGACTTCGGCCGCCTTCTCGACATCGAGCCGACCGAGGGCAACACACCGTTCCTGCCGTTCGGCAGCATCGGAATCCTGTTCGCGCTCCCGTTCGCCATCTGGTTCTTCCTCGGCATCGAAGAGCTGCCGCTCGCGGCAGAAGAAGCGCACAACCCGTCGAAGGACATCCCCAAGGCCAGCGTCTGGGGAGTCATCACACTCGCCTTCTTCGGCCTTCTGGTCTTTGTGCTCAACCCGGCAGTCACGGGTTCGGCCGCGATCACCGTTTCGCCCGGTGACGGCGACGAGCCGCTTCTCGCTGGCTTCCGCTCCTTCCTCCCGCCGGAGGCTGCAGCGGTGCTCGCGATCCTGGCGCTCATCGGCCTCCTCGCCTCGCTGCAGGGAATTATGTTCGCCTACGGTCGCAACATGTACTCGCTCTCGCGTGCCGGCTACTACCCGAAGTTCCTCTCCCTCACGGGAAAGAAGCACCAGACACCGTGGGTCGCCCTGTTGGTCGGCGGCGTGATCGGCTTCATCATCCTCGTGATCGTTCTTCAGGTCATCCCGTCGATCAACCCGGCTGCTGCCGGAACCGCGTCGGGAGTCATCCTGTTCATCGCGGTGTTCGGTGCCGTCATCTCCTACATGATGCAGATGGTGTCGTTCGTTGTGCTTCGCCGCAAGTTCCCGAATGCGTTGCGACCGTACAAGTCGCCGACGGGAATCGCCGGTGCCGTTGTGGCCGGAATCATCGCCTTCGCGGCGTTCATTGGAATCGTGACAAACGCCGCGTTCAGCACGGCCGTCGTCACCTTCCTGGTGATCTTCGTTGTCGGTCTCATCATCTTCGCGCTCGTTGGACGCCACCGCCTCGTGCTGTCGCCCGAAGAGGAGTACGCCCTCAGCGGCGGACTCAAAGACGGCCCTGAGGACGTCGCCTAGCCCACACAATTCCGGGGGGAATCACGAACGGCCGGTCGCGGGGGTGACCGGCCGTTCGGTGTTTAAGGGTTAGAAGTAGGTACGCACGATGTCGACAACCGTGCGGTCGTCATCGCTCGCCGTCACCGGTACGTAGCGCCACTTGTCCATCGCCGTGCAGGGGTGGCTGAGGCCCAACTGCACAACCGAACCGATCGGCAGGTCGCTCGCGTTGGCAACCTCAACATAGAGGTGCTGGTCGTTGATGGCAGTCACGCGCGCACCCTCGACGCCCTGCACGGTGGGCAGGTCGTAGTCGAACGGAAAGTCCCGTCGGCCGCCATCGAGCAGCGCCAGCCCGGGCTCCGGACGCGACACAACGCGCGCCCAGCCATGCATCGCCGCACGCAGTGGACCGAGAGCCGACACGCGATCGTAGTAGCCGTCATCGTGGATTTGGTAGGCACCCGAACGCAGCACCAGCGTTGCATCCAAGCCACTAAAGGCCTCGGCGACGAGCTCGACGTAGGCGCTACCGCCGGCTGTCACAACCGGGCGACGGCCCTCGAAGTGCGCCTCGAGGAGCCCCGTGAGTTCGACGATCTCGGCGAGATACCTTGAAACCGCGGCGATGGATGTCGCGCTGCGATCACTCGCGACGGCGCCCTCGTAGCCGCCCACTCCCCTGAGCCTGAGGGCGGGGCTGGCCAGCACGGCGTCCGCAACTCGGATCGCCCCCTCAAGCGTGCGCGCTCCGGTACGCGCTCCCGCAGCGCCCAACTCGACTATGACATCGACGGGTCGCGACAGCTCAAGTTTTTCGAGCACGCCGGTCATCAGGGCTACCGTGCCTACGCTGTCGACCCAGCAGATGAAGTCGAAGCTTGTGTCGTGCAGCTCGCCGGCTATCCATTCGAGTGCGCTCGGGTCGACGAGGCTGTTGGCGAGCATAATTCGCTCGAGGCCAACGCTGCGGCCGACCTGCACCTGCCACGGTGTCGCGAGGGTGATCCCCCACGCGCCGGCGTCGAGCACCTGGCGCCAGAGCTGCGGCGCCATCGTCGTTTTGCCGTGCGGGGCGATCTCGAGACCGTGCTCGGTGAGCCACGCGGCCATCGTCGCGACGTTGTTGTCGAGGGCGTCTTGCGAGAGCGAGAGCAGCGGCGTTTGAAAGTCGTCGAGCTGTGGCCGCGTTGCGAGAAACTCGCGTGCCGTCATTCCCCACGACGAGGGCGGAAACGACTTGAAGGCCGCGCTGATCTCGAAGTCGCTCATGCTCCAACGCTAGAGCAGCGCGACTCGTTTTCCCGGCTAACCGGACAGGGCGCTCGGATCCTTCGGAGACCAGGTCTTTGTAAACGACCACAGCGCAACACAGCCCGCGACCAGAACCGCGTAGAAGGCAAACGGGTACGCGGCAACCACCTCGAACATCGGGGTGAAGACCGAATCGCTGTCGGTGGCGATGCCGACGATCCAGCCGATCGAGAAGACCACAGAGACCAGCGCGAGCACGGTTCGCACCCAGACATAGGCGGGTGTGCGAACGAGGAGGATAAACAGGGGAAGGATCAGCGCAACGAGCGCCAGCTGGGCGAGCTCGACCCCGATGTTGAAGCCGAGAACGGCCGCGATCGTCGCGCCGAGATTCAGCTGAAGATCGAGGATGGTCGTGGCGAATGCCGCACCGTGCACAAGACCGAAGATGCCCGCCAACGGGATTTCTCCCCGCGGGATCAGCGGCTTGGTGGCGTGAATGCCAGCGACGATGATCGACACCCCGACAAGAATTTCGACCGGCGTTGTGGGAAAAGACATCCACCCGAACGACACCAGAGCAAGAGTCACGGTGTGGCCGAGAGTGAACGACAGCACGATCAGTGCCGCCCGGCCCACTGTGGGCCACGGCTTTCGGATCCCGGTCCACGACCGACCGCGTGCTCCCCCGGCGCCCCTCGAGGCGATCAGCGGAGCGACAAGCATCAGGGTGATGAGAAACAGCATGTGGTCGGTGCCCTCGGCGATGTGCTGCATCCCCAGGAGGATCGTCGAGGTAGTCCCGGTGACCCAGGAGGCATCCGATCGGTCCAGCCGCACTCGGGTCTGGTCACCGGTGAGGATCGCGACATCCACCGGCTCGCCCTCAACAACGTGCCCGTTCTCCCAGTCGCTGACCAGAGCGACGTAGACCGCGTGCCCGGGAAGATCTGCCCCAGCGGTGTAGTCCAATACGACCTCGCCGTAAATCTGACGGTCGAGCGGGGTTGCCTGCAACTCCACCACGAGCGCTGGCTCGTCATTCACAACGCCATACTCCAGCTCGCCGACCGTCACCGGCACGGCACCGCGCTCGTCCGAGACCAGCACATTTTCGGAGAAATAGCTCGACAACTCGGCTGCGCTTGACCGGATCGACCCCTCGTCGTCAATCTCCGCGTCGAGTGCGTCGGAAAGTTTGTCCAACGGGATCTGCACCTCGACGTCAACAGCATCGCTGTGCACAGTCACGAACACCCCGGTGGCTCCGATCGGGTGCGCCGAAGCGGATGCCGCACTACCGAACGTGACGGTGAACAGTGCCGCGATCACACTCCACACGGCAACCACGGAACGTGGTCGCCGCGTTGAGCGTTCGTGTCGTGGCTTCACTCTCGCTACTTCTTCACGGTGAAGGATGTCGATGCGCTGCCCGTGACGAGGTACGACGACCCAAGGTACGAGACCTTGACAGTCTTTTTACCCGTCTTGGACTGCGTGGCAACCGTCAATGTCGCTCGGCCGTTTGTGAGAGCGACAGCCTTCGTCTTGCCCGCGACGGTGATCTTCACGTGACCAGCAACCGGAACACCCGACGGTGCCGTGACCACAACCACGATCACGGCCTTGCCGCGCTTCACCTTGACAGCCTTTGTTGCAGTGACCTTGATGCCGGGCTTCGCCTTGGTGACCGTGACGGTCAGGGACTTGGACGACGACAGGAACGTGGCCCCCTCGGGCAGCTTCGCCACAACCGAGTGCGTGCCAGGGGTGAGCGCGTTTGCCGGAATGACGATCGTCGCCTTTCCCGACTTGATCTCGGCCGAAGCGATACTGACCGATCCCTCGTAGAGGCTCACCTCGCCTGACGTGGCACCGGTGACGGTCACGATGACTGTCGAAGCCTTTCCGATCACCACAGAGACGTTGCTCGCCGCAAGAGCCGTCGCGGTCTTATCTACCGGGACTGGCGTCCATTCGGCGACGAACGTGCGGTCACCGGTAGACCCGAGAGCGACGGTTACCTCGCGTGTGGGTTGCTCGAGTTCGGTGCCGGTCCAGCCTGCGAAGGTGAACCCTGGCCTCCTCGGTAGAAGGAGTGCGATGTCCGCTGAGGTCACGCTATACGTCGACGGGTTCGGCCCGGAGAGGTATCCCCCGGCAAGGTCGTAGGTGAGGGCGTATTTCCTTAGGGTCCAGTTCGCCGTGAAGCTCAGGGCACCCGTCGTCCCCTCGACGATCGTGACGGACTTGGTGGCGGCAGACAGTCCGGTGCCGGTCCATCCAGCGAACGCGTATCCCGTTCTGGTCGGAACGGCGAGCGTGAACTCGTCGTCCGCGTTATACCGGGTCGGGTTCACGTCGCCGGCCTCGAGCGAACCACCGGCGAGGTCGTAGTCAATGGTTTCGACATTGAGTCGACGGATCAGCTGTGTTGCCGAGGTGGTGCGATTGCCCGAAAGGTCGGTGAGCGTTACGTACCATTCCTGGTTCTCACCAATAGTTGGTTCGAACGTCGTCTGGCCGGGCTCGTCTCCGGTCAGCTGGAGCGCCGCGCCAACCGTCTTCGGGGCTCCGGTGGCGAAGGTGATCCGGTCAGCGGCGAGAGTTCGAGTCTGGGTGCCACCGAAGTCGAGTTCGATGATGTAGTTCTCGGCGTTTTTGCCGTGGAAACCGGGTACCGACGGTGCGTCTACCGGGTTGTTCCAGCGACCGTCTGACGTGGTCTCCTGCAGCCAAGGCGAGTATGTGTTGACATAGATCAACCCGTTCTCGGCATCGACGCTGAGGTTCTTCAGGAACCCATGCCCACCCCAGGCGCGTGTCTGGTAGTCGGTGAGAATGCCGTAGACCCGTGTTCCACCGGAGTTCGTGCGGGTTGAGACGAACGTGCCCGAGTTGTGTCCGGCCAGAACAAGCTTCACGTTCGGGTAGGGATCCACAAGCAGGTTGTTGATGCGCGGGTTGGAATAGTTGTCGGCTCCGCTCGCCACGAGGTAATCGTGGGTGGAAAGGATAACCGTGTATTCGGGGTGTGCCGCAATGACGCTCTTCGCCCAGGCGATCCCGGGGTCATCGTCGGAGTTGGCCGACCAGAATCCGAGCGACAACCACAGGATCTTTGTGCCGGACTGTTCTCCGGTGTAGTAGAAGTTGTCGATGTCGTTGCTGCCGCCGAAGGTCCACGCTGAGTCGTCGAGACTGTTCTCGAATCGCTCCATCGGGAACCATTTTGCGAGCATCTGGCGCCCGTTGCGGGTCTCGTTGTAATCGTGGTTTCCCCACGAGACGAGGTACGGGATCTTGCTGTCCTCGAGCGCGAGCGCGGACGGCTCGGCGTTGCGCCACTGCCATTCGTCTTCGTACTCTTCGCGGTTCACCCAGTCGCCGGCCTGAACGACCATTGCCGTCTTGCGCTCATCCGCGTTGTCGCTGATGTACTCGAACTGCTCGGTCATCGTCCACGGGGTGGCCTCGGTGTACAGCTGGGTGTCGCCGACGTGGTTGAACGACCAGTCATAGTCGTCGGGTGACGGGAGCGTGTTGTCGTAGTCACGATCCTCGGCCCAGGGCAGCGCGGTAAGTCCACGCCAGACGAGAACCGTTAGCTCCTTGTTTGTCGATACCGGGTGGTCAGCAGCTGTGGCGCGAACGTCGAGGTTGACCGCGTCACCCTCTGGACTCGAATCGGACTCCTTTATCACCCACGCTGACGTGCTGGTGTTCCACACCCAGGCCGAAACGGTTCGGGTGTCAGCGGTTCCCTGCCAGGAGAAGTGCCACTCGTTCTCTGCCACCTGTTCGTCGGTGAGAGCGATGCGGTAGATCTGGAACGGGTTCTTGTCGTCGCCAACAGTTTTTGGAGTGAGCTCAGAGGCAACCGAGCCACTGTTCGGGGTTAGAGCAGTCGGCACACGGTCTGACGTTGAGCCGGTTCTGACAACGGTGTTCGCGTCGTCGAGCTTGGCGCTCTGGTTGGCATAGAACTGGGCAGTGACCTTTTCTGGAACGTCGCTCTGCGGTTTCGCCTTCAGGGTCAGCGGCTCGCCCGCGGGACGCAGATCGCTCGTGATGGGCTGCGCGGGCGCTGTTGTGTCGGTGACTTTGAGGGTCAGGGTCTTGGACTCAGCACGCTTGACCGGTTCGGCGACGGTGCTGGCGGCGAAGGTCACCTCGACCTGGTTTCCTGTTTTCGTAACGGGAACCGCGACTGTGAATGTTCCCGCCTCGACCTGCTGGCTGAAAACAACGTCGTCGCCGACGGTGGCCGTCAGGATCGATCGCTTGTCGACGCTGCCCGATACGTCGATCTTGCCGGCTTCGACCGCTGCACCGTTGCCAGGGCTGCCGATTTCGAGGTTCAGCTCGTCGACGGCCTTCACGGTGCGCTTGCCTAGCGTCACGGCGTCGCCGAAGTAGTTCGCTGCTCGGAACGCGTCGAACTCGGGGATGAACTCGGTGCTGGCGACCCACAGCTCGTCAATGACACCGTGGAACGGGGCCGTCAGCAGGTTGGGGTCATCCGCGTTGACCTCGGTGTCGCCGACGAGCGTCGGCACACCGGGCAGGTCGGGATACTGCCGGAACTCGGCCATAGATTCGGATGTCTCGACACCGTCAACAAAGATGGCGAACGTCATGCCGTCGAAGGTCATCGTCACCAGGTGGGGTTCACCGTTGACCGGGAACGTGGAGTTCGCACTGTCGAACGGCGTCACCGTCTTGACGCTGCCGTCGGCCTTCATCACGCCGAACTGCAGGGTCGGTTCCGCTGCTCCCGGCTTCTTCTGGGCGATGACCGCCGTTTGCTGTCCCTTGATTGCCGACAGGTCGGCGGCGGTCAGGCTGTAGATTCCCGACACCGTGAACTCACGGGAGTAGCGACCGAAGTTTTTTGCGTACTGCAGGCGCGAGTTGTCGAAGCGGGTGACGCCGCTTCCAGCGAGTCGGTCGGTGGCTGCTGGGCTGGCGACCAATCGGTCACCCACAACGGTGCCTGTGGCCTTACCGGTCGAGTCAACCTTTGCGTCACCCGATTCGAGCGTCGAGGCGAAGTGCTCAACAAGTTCGAACTGGTTGCTCCAGACGTCTTCCGGATCATTGTTTGGCGCTCCGGCACCACCAAAGTAGGCCCACACGGTCTGCGTGGACTGCTTGGTCAGGGTCGGGAGCTTCGCCCACACCACCGAAGTGCCGCCGACGTTCCAGGTTTCAACTTCGAAAGAGATCGGGACGCTTCGTGATGTGGTCAGCGCGAACGAGTCGGCCGCGACATCCGGCGTATTGGTGATCGCGAGACGCACGGGCACGTCTTCGAGGCTTCGTCGTTGCTCGTTCTTTACCTCGATGGACTGGCGGCTGGTGGCTTCGGCATCCGCCCACGCCACCTCGGAACCATCAATCGCCACGGTGTGACGAAGCACCTTAAGTGCCTCTTCGGCGTCTTCGAGACGAGAGACGTTCTTGAGGTATCCGCGCTGCGCCTTCGTCAGAGTTGTGACGGCGGCGCGAGCTGCGGCGATTGCCGGTTCATCCGCGAGAACAACCGCTGCGCGCTCGGGCAGGTCCGCGAGCGTTTCGTCGATCGGCGTGGTCTGGCGATCGATGCCAAAACCTTCGGCGAATGTCGGTGCACCGCGACCGGTGATCTCGTAGCGGTTTACCGTGAGGCGCTCGTCAGCGACCTTCACTTCGAGGAACGATTCGCCGGAGTTGCCCCAACGGGTGCCCCCGCCGAGTCGGTCGAAGAGATCAAGGTAGCCCTCGAGATCGAACTTGCCGTCTGCGTCGGTTACCTGCGAGTAGTGCTTTGCGCCCGCCGTACCCGGGTTGACATACACAGCACCTGACTGGTCGACCTTGTAGTCAATGTGTACACCTCCGACCACCTCGGTGATGATGTCGTTGTCGACAGTTTTGGCGTTATACGGAGACTCGGGATCGGACTCGAGTGCGTTTGTGCGTGACCAATAGTGGTCGTGACCCTGCAGCACGAGGTCGATGTTGAGCTCGTCGATGAGGGGCACAAGGCGGTCGCGGAGCGACAGCATGTCAGGTTCCGTGACATGGGCACCGGCCGTGAACGGCCCCTTGTGGGTAGTCATAACTATCCAGTTGGCGCCGCGATCCCGTGCCGCGGCCACATCGTCACGGATCCACTGGATCTGCCCGTCGGTGAGTGGTTCATAGTCAATCGAGCCGACGCTGTCCCCTCCCCCGTCGTTCGTGTTAATCATGACGAAGTGGGCGCCGTTGTAGTCGTAGGAGTAGTAGGCGCCGGTCGTGGTGTCCTGGTCGTTCGGGTGCTCAAGCGTGAAGTGGTCGACGAACCGGTTGGGCGCCAGGTCGTGATTACCGGAAACCGGTGCAATCGTTGTGGCAAGCAGGCTCTCTTGGGAGACCTCGAAGAGCTCGCGCCAGTCAAGTTCGTCCTCGCTGGTCTGCACGACGTCACCGTTGTGCACGATGAACTCGGAGTCCGGAACGACGCTCAGCGCCTTCTCCAGGGTCGCTGCGGAAACGACGGCTTCGCTCGCACCGCCACGGGCCTGGGTGTCGGCGACATCGATGAAGCTGAAGTCGCTTTCCCCATCGGGAGTCTGGAAGGTTCCGGTCTCGCTCCAGTAACCGGTGAACACTTCACCGACGCGGTAATAGTAGGTCAGGCCGGGCGTGAGCTCGGTAGCAACAGCGCGGAAGAGGTTTTCGCCGTCCTCGCTGAGCTCGGTCGTCGCCGGCACGATGCTTGTCGCAGAATCGGGGAAGCTTGGGTCGGTGCTGAGGAGCACGCCGGCCTGCACAACGTCGATGTTCTGGTACCAGGTGAACGCACGACGGGTCATCGGGTCACCGTAGAAGGTGTTGGTGATCCGGTTGGGAGATTTTTCTGGGTCAGCGTTCTTGATGACCGGACGATGGGCGTCAGCATCCCAACGCCAGGAGTCGATGAAGTTCCAGCCGAGGCCGGTGTAGGTCTCCTTGTTCTGCAGTTCGCCGCTCGACGCATCGGTTCCGTGACGCTTCTTTTCGCCGGGACCTGACACCGGCGCACCATCGACCTTGATGCCGGCGTTCGCCAGATTGTCGGAAGCTGTCCACTCCCCGCCTCCGGAAACGTCACCGAGTACCCGGCCTCCGGCGGAAACTGTTCCGCCATGGACGACGTTGCCCGCGACCGAAGTGCTATCGCCCTCTGGCTTTCCGACCACGAGGCCAGCCTTGCCCGCTGTCGCACGCACGTCGACGAGGTTGGTGCGCACGATCGCGCCACCGCTAGTCGTGCCGACGACGCCACCGGCCAGCGTGGTCGCGCTGATGTCTGCATCGACAACGTTCTCGAAGAGGTCGACAAGTCCGGTCGCGCTGGCGATGATCCCGCCGACGACCTCGCCGCCCCGAAGGTCGGCGTTCGAGATCTCCACGTGGGAGACGGATACCGCCTTACCCTCGACCCCTGTGGCACTAATCGCGAGGGCTGCAACCTTGACGGTTGAACCGGCGGGCCGTGTCGATACACCCGAGAGTTTCAGCCCTCGAACGGTACCCGTGAGTTCGCGGATCAGCCCCAGGTCGTTCGACGCCGCACTCGGTACGAGCGTGAAGTTCGAGATCGTGTTGCCCTCGCCGTTGAGCGAGCCAGACAGTCGGTCAAAGCCATCGAAATCCGCACCGGCGAGGTCAATGTCGGCTGACAGCCGGTAGTGGGCTGCCGCATAGGAGCCGGAAGAGGAATTGACAGCCTCGTGCATTGCCGTGAAGTTGGCAACCGAGCCGATCAGGTAGGGGTCAGACGCGGTGCCCGCGCCGGTAACACCCGCGCGCTTCAACGGCGGCAGAACAGCGGTCGACGGCGCGGGGTGCCGCACTCCGGTTTCCCATTTCCAAGCGGCTCCGCTGTTCGCGACGCCCCATCCCAGGCCGGTGTAGGTGGACTGCGCGGTCAGATTAGGAAGCGACGTCTCCTTGGTCGGGTCGATTGTCGCCGGCGTGAACAACGGTGCCGAAGTCATGCCGGGAACGCTGCCGGCCTTGATGCTCGTCGCGGTGCTAATCAGGTTCGCGGCCGAGCCGACCATGGCGACCGGGCCGATTCCCGACGTTCCCGAACCCGACTTGGAAGCCGAACCCCGGATGACAACGTTCTTGTTGACGTCGACTCCGGCGCCACCCTGCGCAATGAACAGTCCTGCGGTCGCGCCGCCGCCTCCGGCGTCAGAGACGACCTTTGTGTCAACGAGAAGGTTGCGGGTGATCGTCGTTGACGACCGCGGATAAGCGACAAGTCCTGCGGCGTACTTGTGGCCGGTGATTGTGACGTTCCAGAGGAGGTTGTCGCGAATGACTGTCGTTCCCGTGGCGGCACCGGCGATTCCGGCGGCCTGCGTGTTGACGGCCCCGCTCGGACCCAACTTGACGATCGAGTCGAGGATTGTGTTGCCCGAGATCGTTGAGTTGTTCGCGCTCGGGGTGATCAGACCGGCAGTCGCATCACCGGTCACGGTCGACGCATTCGCACCGATGATCGTGAGTCCCTTGACCGTTGCCCCGTCGAGTTTGTCGAAGAATCCAACGGCAAGACCGGAGTTTTCAACGATGAAGTTGCTGATGCTGTGGCCATTGCCGTCGAAGGTGCCCGAGAACGTGGCAGTGAACCCGGGAAACGTGTCGCCCTTGTAGTCCAGGTCTGCATCAAGCCGGTAGAACTGCGATGCAAACTCGCCCGGCTTCGTGTTTACCGCGACGGTGACGGCGTTGAGGTCCGCGACCGAATCGATCACCAGGGGGTCACCGGCGGAACCTGATCCGGTGAGCCCGTTGACCGTGGCCGCGCTGGCGGCGGGAGCTGCGAGCGTCACCGAGCCGAAGGCGATCGCGACAGCAGTCACAACACCAACAACACGACGCGAATGGGACTTCGAGTTCACCTGCATGGCACTCATTTACTTGACCGCTTTCTTGGCCGCGCTGACATAAGCCAGGGAGGTGTAGCCGGTCTTTGACCCGCTCACCCGCACGGTGATCTTCTTTCCAGCGTCACCAGAACGAACCTTGAAGGTCTTCTTCTGGGCGCCGCTGATCTTTACGCCGTTTTTGTACCACTGGTACTTCATGGTCACGCCGCTCGGCCTCCAGGTGCCGACCGCCGCTGTCAGCGTGCGCCCGACCTTTGCCGTTCCGGTGATCTTTGGGGTCTTGCCGACGATGACCCCCTTCGCGACGGCGCTGGCCTCGGAGGTTGTGACAACAGAAGTGAACCCGGTCTTCGACCCGGTGACCCGCACACTGATATTCGCGAGCGCATCGGCTGCGACGAGTGTGTACTTGGTTTTGGTCGCGCCGGAGATGTTCTTGCCGTTGCGCAGCCACTGGTACTTCAGCGCAACGGGTGCGGGCGTCCAGATCCCTGTCGTCACCGTTAGTGCACCGCCCACGCGAATTGTGCCGGCGATCGTCGGTACGGGTGCGGCGATTACTGGCACAGTCACAACGTCCCAGGTGGCCACGAAGATGCGGTCCCCCACGGAGCCGGAGGCAATTGTGACGCGCACGGTCGGCGCCGTCAGACCAGTTCCGGTCCAACCCGCGAAGGTGTACCCGGCGCGGACGGGTACGAGGAGCGTGAAGGCCTCGGAGTCAATCGAGAAGTGGATTCTCGGGGACTCCGTGAACTCGCCCTCGCCCGCATCGTAGTAAAGCCCGTAAACGACCGGGGTCCAGAGTGCCGTGTAGGCGCGTGAACCCAGTGAGCCGGTGAGAACGGTGACCGTCGTGGTTGCCTCATCGAGGCCCGTACCGGTCCAACCGTCGAAGGTGTACCCCTCCTTCGTCGGGTTCTCCAGGGTGAAGGTGTCGGAGCGCACCGTGTAGACGGACGGGTTCGCCTGCGCGAGTTGCCCGCCAGCGAGGTTGTAAGCGATCGAGTTCTCGGTGGGTGTCCACTGTGCTGTATAGGAGCGAGCACCGAGTGCGCCAGACGGCACGGTGACCAACGTTGTTGCCTGGTCGAGAGCGGTGCCCGTCCAGCCGGCGAACGTATAGCCCGCGCGCGTCGGGTTCGCCAAGGAGAATGCGCCGGACTCGACCGTGTAGGTGAGGGGGTTCGCTGCACCAGCTGCACCTCCGGCGAGGTCGTAGGTTATGCGCTGCTCGGCGGCGGTCCAGGTGGCGGAGTATGCGCGGTCGATCGTGCCGTACCGCGGCAGTACCACCGAAACCGTTGCCTCGGTGAGGTCGGTGCCGGTCCAGCCCGCAAACAGGTAGCCCTCGCGGGTCGGCGACTTCAGCGCGAGCGCATCGCCATAGCGCCCGATTGCGGGGTTAGCGGATTCGACACCTCCGGAAAGCGAGTACGAGATGGCGTAGGTCGGGAGTGCTGCTTGCGCCTGAGCCGGCAGGCCAAGCGCGGCGCTCCAGACCCAGGTTTCCGGGAAGCCCCAGCCGAGGCCCTGGTAGGTGGCAAGCGTCGTCAGATCGAGCAACTCGGTCTCGGCGGCTGGCGTGAGCGTTGCCGCCTTACCGTCGTAGCCCGCAACAGGACTCGCGGCCTGCGCAAACACAGTTGCCGTCGAAACCAGGTTGTCTGACGCGACTGTGGCCCAGCCGACGTTGGAGACTGCCCGGGTGAGCGCGAGAGATCCGGCAGTGCCGCCCCGGATGATCACGTTGTTACGCAGTTGGTTTCCGACGCCCGTGCCCTGTGCGGCGAGGAGGCCCGCAGTCGAGCCGCCGCCCGCAGTCGTGGCAATCACCGTGACGTCGATCAGCAGGTTGTTCTCCAGGATCGTGTTACCACTGTTGAGGGGGTAGGCGACCAGACCGCCCGCGTACTTCTGGCCGCGCACCGTCGAGTTGATGATCGCGTTGTCGGCGATAGTTGTGAGGCCCGTGGTTCCAGCGAGGGACTTTCCCGTGGCGGTTCCCGCGATGCCACCGGCCTGGGTGTTGTTGGCGCCGCCCGCGCCCAGGGCAGAACTCGAGTCGAGGATCGTGTTGCCCCGAACTGTCGAGTTGTAAATGCGACCGGCGATTACTCCGACGTTTCCGTCGCCATCGGTGGTGGCCGATGTGACGTTCTGCAGGGTCAGGTCGATGACGGTTGCTCCGTCGAGGATCTGGAAGAGACCCACTTCGACGTCAGTCGCGAGGAACGAGATGTTCTTGATGACGTGGCCGTCGCCGTCGAATGTGCCCGAGAACAGGGCGAACTTTGCGAACTCGGCTCCGGAATAGTTGATGTTCGCGGTGAGATTGAAGTGTCCCTGCCCGTAGGTGCTGTAGTCCGAGTTGACGGCGGCAGCGGCCAGGTCGAGACCAGCCGGGGTAGAGATCTCGTAAGGCTTGGACGATGTACCTTCACCGGACAGGCCGACGATGGTGGCCGGCACTGCGGTCCACGTCGCGACGTACGAACGGTTGCCACTCGCGCCCAACGGCACGGTGACCGTTGTTGTCGCTCCACTGAGTCCGGTTCCGGTCCAGCCAGCGAAATCGTAACGTGAGCGGGTCGGGTTCGACAGCACGATTTCTGCCGATTCGACGGTAAAGGTTGTCGGGTTGGCCGGGGAGACGACTCCTCCGGCGAGGTCGTAGCTCAACGTGTAGGTGACTGCCGTCCAAGTGGCGGCGAACGATCGATCGCCGGTGGAACCAGCTGCGACAGTGACCGAGGTGCTCGAGCCGGAGATGCCGGTTCCGGTCCAGCCTGCGAAGGAGTAACCGGTTCTCGAGGGGTTGCTCAGGGTGAAGGCTGCGCTCTCCACCGTGTAACCAACAGGGTTGGCTCCCCCTGCAGCTCCGCCGGCGAGGTCGTACGCGACAGAGAACGTCGTAGCTGTCCAGTGTGCGGTGAAGGACCTGTCTCCGGTGGATCCCTTGGACACGGTCACCGAGGTGGTGGGTGCAGCGAGGTCCGTGCCGGTCCAGCCCGCGAAGGTGTAGCCGGTTCTTGTCGGGTTGGTCAGAGTGAAGTCTTCGGTCTGATCGTTGTACTGCAGCGGGTTTGAACCGCTGGCGGTACCACCGGCAAGGTCGTAGCTGACGACGAAGCCTTCGACCTCGGTCCAGTGAGCGGTGTAGGCGCGCGCGCCGGTTGTGCCGGTAGCAATGGTGACCACCATCGTTACGTTCGCGAGGTCGGTGCCGGTCCAGCCGTCAAAAATGTAGCCGCTGCGCGTCGGAGCAGCGAGGTGGATGTCGCCGGACTCGATCGAATACGAGTCCGGGTTGTCACCCGAATTCGTTCCTCCGGCCAGGTCGTAGCTGAGGTCGTATTTCACCGCCGTCCAGTGTGCGGCGTAGGTGCGGTCACCGGTCGAGCCGGTCGGGATGGTGACGCTGGTCGTCGGCTCGGTCAGGCCGGTGCCGGTCCAACCGTCGAAGGTGAAGTGGGCGCGGGTTGGCGCGACAAGGGTGATGTCACTGCTGTCGACCGAATAGACGGTCGGGTTTCCGGTTACGGTGCCACCGTTGAGCGCGTAGGCGATGTCGCCGCCCTGTCCTGCCACATCAGCGCGAACAGGCACCGGAATGTCAAGTGCAGCGTTCCAACGCCAGTCACCGGTGCCGACCGCGAAGTCCCACGCGAGGCTCTCGTAGGTGGCCTTGGCGGTCAGGTTCGGCAGGGTTGTCTCTGTTGCCGGGGTGAGCGTGCCGGAGGTCACCTGCGCGGTCGTCGTCGCGTTAGCGGGAGTCTTGTAATAGAGGGTGAGCGCGGTTGCCGTGCTGTAGTAATTCGGCACCGTCGCGATCATCGGGGCAAGGCCGAGGCCGGTGTTCTCGATTGTTGCTGACGTCCCTGCGCCGATTCCGCCGCGAATCACAACGTTTCCAGACACGTTGGTGCCGGTTCCCCCCTGGGCGATGATGAAGCTGGCCGCGGAGCCCGCGCCACCGGTGATTGCGGTGACTGTGGAATCCACCACGAGGTTTCTGCGGATCACGTTGTTCATGCTGTTGGCGGGATAGGCCACGATGCCGCCCGCGTACTTGTTGCCCTGCACTGTCGAGTTCTTCACGAGGTTGTTCTCGACCGTTGTACCGGTCGAGGCTGCGGCGATGAACGCTGCCTGCGTGTTCGTAGCGACGCCAGTGCCCAGAGTGATAGTCGAGTCGAGGATCGTATTACCGGCGATGATGGCGTTCGTGGCCTGGGCCGCGATCAGACCGACTTTGCCCGAGCCGTTCGCTGTCGTCGCGGTGCCACGGCGCAAGGTGAGATCCACAACCGAGCCACCGTTGAGTTCCTGGAAGAAGCCCGAGTTGAGTATGCCCGTTGTGCCAGCGGTGACCGCGAAGTTGTCGATCGTGTGTCCGTTGCCGTCGAACGCACCAGAGAACTTCGCGAACTTCGCGAATGTCGCTCCGGCGTAGTTGATATCTGCATCGAGCCGATAGGCAAGCGAACCGTAGGTTGCATAGTTGCCGTTGACGGCGGTCGCCGCCGCGTTGAGATCGGCCACGGAGTCGATGACCAGCGGGTCACCGGAGGTGCCGCTTCCGGTCAGTCCGTCGATTGCCGCCGCGTGTGCGGCGGGTGCCGTAAGAGCTACGCCCGCAAGACCGACGAAGACAGCGGTAACCATTGAGACAAAACGGCGCATAACAACTCACATTCGGGAAGAGGCGCGAAAGCGCCTCGCCTAGGGTGGTCAGCCGACGTGGCCGATGTGCGGCCGGTGCGCAAAGTCGCGGGGGCCGCGCAGTAAACAACAGTGGTCGTTTGGTTAACGCCAGAAGTTGCTCGCTACCGGCTTGCCGCGTGCGCCCGTCGTCGTCTCCAGAAGTAAACGACCAGCGCGACCAGAACCAGCGCCGCGGCGCAGCCTAACAAGACCACCTCGCTGGGGTCGTCGTCGCGGTGCGGAACACCGAAGGTCCAGGTGAATTCTCGCGTGCCGTCTTGATAGAGGCGGTTGTCACCGCTCGAGCTGGTGGCCGCAATCACATATCTGGAATCAACATCCATCAACACGTCGGCGTAGATATCCGCAGAGTCAACGTCACTGTCGCAGCGGTATCTGACGGTGATTCCGGCAGTCACCTCGCTGCCGAGAGGTTCGAGCTCGCCTCGGCACCGCTCACCCGCCATAGTGACCGTGACATGGTCCACGAAGTATGACTCGACGGCGTCGGGCGCACTGGCGAGCTTCTCCCCCGGCGGCCGTGACGAGGCGGCCTGATCAAGAGCCCCATCTTCAAAGACAAGAAACTCGCCTCCGTCGCCGAGGCCGATCACATCGGCGAGCAGTCCGAGCTCGTCGATCGCGGCATTCCACGTAATGCTGACATCGGCGCCGCTCGCGCTGATCACCATCGTCTGGGGTTCGCTATCGACCGGGTGCGCAAACACGGCACTCGGTAAAGCGACGAGCGCAACGATCGCCGCAACCAGCGACAGGAAAAGGCTCAGTCGCCGCATATGCTGGCCGCCCCTCCTGGTAGTCGCGGCGAACAGGCACCCGCAGCGCACGGCACGATACCAGAGCCGTCGAAACAGCAGACTCTTGTCGAACTCCGCCCGCTAGAGCAGCGGCGCCAACCAGGTGAGCACTGAGCCGTCGCCCTCGATCAACTCGGCGAGCGCGGCGTTGAACTCCCGCCCGTACGCCGCGGCGACGTGCGCCTCGAACGCCGCAGCGTCGCGGTAGACCTCGTAGACGAAGAACTCGCGCGGCCGGCCGACCCGCGTCGACGGTTCGAACAGCACGTTGCCCGGTTCGGCACGCACGGCCCGAGTAAGACCCTCGAGGAGCGCGGCGACCTCGGCCGCGCGCCCCTCGAGTGCCGTGAACTCCGCGTAGAGCGCGACGCTCACGCCTTCGCTGCTCCCGTCATAATCGCGACCGCGTCGGTCATCGAGTGGCTTTGCGGTGTGATCGTCGCCGCCTTTTTGCCGAGCCGCTGAATGTGGATGCGATCGGCGACATCGAAGACGTGCGGCATGTTGTGGCTGATCAGGATGACCGGCAACCCGCGCTCACGCAGGTCGCGGATCAGCTGCAGCACTTGGTTCGACTCTCGCACGCCGAGCGCCGCCGTTGGCTCGTCGAGCACAACGACCTTCGAGCCGAAGGCGGCCGCACGCGCAACCGCGACGGCCTGGCGTTGACCTCCAGACAGGTTCTCGACGGGAACCGTGACATCCTGCAGCGTCGAAATACCGAGGCTCGAGAGCTCGGCCCGAGCCGTGTCGCGCATCCCCTTTGTATCGAGCATGCGGAACACCGAACCGGCAATACCCTTGCGGCGCAACTCGCGGCCGAGATAGAGGTTGCTCGCGACATCCAATGCCGGTGAAACAGCCAGGTTTTGGTAGACGGTTTCTATGCCGAGAGCCCGAGCGTCTTGCGGTCGCTTGAACGACACCGGCTTTCCCTCGAGAAAGAGCTCGCCCTCGTCGGGTATCTCTGCGCCGGTGAGGCACTTGATGAGTGTCGACTTGCCCGCGCCGTTGTCGCCGATGATCGCGAGCACCTCGCCGGGGTAGAGCTTGAGGCTCACCCCGTCGAGGCCGACGACGCGACCGAAGGTTTTTACAAGTCGGCGCGCCTCGAGAATGGGCGTCCGATCGTCAACGAGAGGGGTGGATGTCGCGGGCTGGGGTGTGGCGTTCATGAACGTACCTTTCTGATCCACTGGTCGAGTGCGACAGCGACGATGATGAGAATTCCGACCGCGAGGGTCTGGTAGAGCACGTCGAGGCCGGCGAGCGAGAGGCCCGACCGGAAGACACCGACGATGAGCGCGCCGAGGAGGGTTCCCCAGACGACGCCGCGGCCACCGAAGAGCGACGTGCCGCCGATGACAACAGCGGTGATGGAGTCGAGGTTGAGGTCGACACCCGCGTTCGGGCTTGCTGCGTTTGTGCGACCGATCTGCACCCAGGCGCCGATCGCGAGGATGCCGCCCGCGACGAGGTAGACGCTCATAAGCACACGGTTGACGCTGATACCGGCGAGGCGTGCCGCCTCTTTGTCGTCCCCGACCGCGTACACGTGCCTGCCCCAGCCGGTCTGGCCGAGGATAAACGCGAGCACAACGTAGAGCAGCAGCATCACGATCACGCCAACGGTGATGCGCACGTCGCCGAGAGTGATCGGAATGCCCGTCGCCGTGAGGATCTCGGGCAGCTCAGCGCCGCGCACTGTCGCGCCCTTCGAGTAGAGCAGGGTGAGCGCCACGAAGATGTTGAGCGTGCCGAGCGTCACGATAAATGGAGGCAGTTTGAGCCGTGTCACGAGCAGGCCATTGAGCGCCCCCGCCGCGAGGCCGGTGAAGAGCCCGATGACAAGAGCGAGCGGCCCGGGCACCCCGTTTGTCGCCGCGACTTGGGCGATGACCATCGACGCGAGAATCATCGCCGCACCGACCGACAGGTCAATGCCTGCGGTGAGAATGACGAGCGTCTGCGCGAGCGCGAGAGTACCGACGACGGCGACCTGCTGCAGGATGAGCGACAGGTTGTTGGGGTAGAGAAAGCGCTCGTTGATGATTCCGAACACGATGATCGCGATAAGTAGAACGACCGCGGGGCTCACCGCTGGATATTTATGCAGGATGCCGCGCACGCGACTCAGTGGCGTGCGACGGTCGAGAAACTCGCCGGCCAGGTCGAGCTGGCTGGTTGGTGTTGCTTCGGTGGATGGATTGGTCACAGTACAACTCCTCGAAACGAGAGTGGGCTGCGGCGGGGCTCGGCCCCGCCGCAGCGGTGGAGGGTGTTTAGCCCCAGCAGATGCTGGACGCGTCGTCAGTCGTGATGCTCTCGACCCCGTCGGCCGGGGTGTCGGTCACGAGCTCGACGCCCGTGTTGAAGAAGTCGAGCCCCTCGGTGACCTCGGGCTTTGTGCCGTCGTTGGCGAGGTTGACGATCGCCTCGACGCCGAGCTGCGCCATCTTCACCGGGTATTGCTGGCTTGTCGCGCCAATGATGCCGTCCTTGACCTGACCGACTCCGGCGCAGCCGCCGTCGATCGAGACGATAAGAACGTCCTTCTCTTTACCCGCCGCCTGAAGTGCCTGGTAGGCGCCATACGCGGCCGGCTCGTTGATCGTGTAGACGACGTTGATGTCGCTGTTCTTGGAGAGCAGCGTCTCCATTGCCGCGAGTCCGCCATCTTCGGCGCCGTTTGTGGCCTCGTTACCGACGAGCTCGTAGTCGCCGCCCGAGTAGGTTCCCGTCGCGGCCTCGTCGCCGTTCGCGTTCTCGTCGCCGACGTCGATGCCCATGCCCTGCAGGAAGCCCTGGTCGCGGTCGTAGTCGACCGAGACGATCTTGTCGTCGAACAGGTCGAGCATCGCGATCGTCGCCTTTTCACCGCCGAGCTGCGCGGCCGTCCATTCGCCGATGAGCTGGCCGGCGAGGCGGTTGTCGGTTGCAAAGGTGATGTCGACGGCGTCGGCAGGGTCGGGCGCAGTGTCGAGAGCGATGACGTAGAGACCGGCGTCACGAGCCTTCGAGATCGCGTCGAGCACTCCGGGGCCGTTCGGCGTGATCAGGATCCCCTGATCACCGCGCGCGATCGCATCTTCGATTGCCTTGATCTGGGTGTCTTCGTCGCCGTCTTCCTTACCTGCCGACAGAGTGAGGTTGACGCCCTGGTCTTCGGCCGCGGTCTTCGCGCCCTCCTGCATGGCAACGAAGAACGGGTTCGAGTTGGTCTTGACGATGAGTGAGACGCCGATGTCATCGGGGTCTCCGCCACCCGGTCCTCCCGAGCAACCGGCGAGCCCGAGGGCGGCGATGGAAAGTACTGTTCCCGTGACGATGGCACGCTTCGTGATCGAGCGAGCTGTGCTGCGATTCAACATTGAATCTCCTTGGTGTGGGTGAACGGTGTGGGTGTACATCACCGCCAACTGACAACGGTGTCATAGCTAGGTATAGATCACGGATGTATGTATAGTCAAGATCAATCAGCCAACCCGAACCAAGATTGTGACAACGATGTCTGATACCCCGGGCGGTCGGCCGGCCGCCAAACGCCGCGCGACGATGCGCGATGTCGCCGCCCTCGCAGGCGTCGGCCTCAAGACCGTTTCGCGCGTTATCAACGGCGAGCCCAATGTCTCCGCCGCAACGACCGCGCGCGTGCAATCCGCGGTTGACCAGCTCGATTTTCGCCCCGACATCCACGCCGGAAACCTCAAGCGCACCGACCGAAAGACGCGAACCCTCGGCCTCGTCGTCGGAAGCGTCGCCAACCCGTTCTCGGGCGCGCTGCACCGCGGAGTCGAAGACGAAGCCCACCAGCGGGGCACTGCCGTCTTCGCGTCGAGCCTCGACGACGATGCCTCTCGCGAGTCGACGATCGTCTCCGAGATGCTCCGCCGTCGCGTCGACGGGCTCATCCTCACAACGGTGCGTAAAAACCAGTCCTACCTCGCCGCCGAGCAGCAGCGCGGCACAGTGCTCACCTTCGTCGACCGCGAGCCCACCGGCATCGACGCCGACGTTGTTGTGACGAACAACGCGGAAGCCGCCGGCCAGGCGACAGCGCACCTCGTCTCCGGCGGACACCGCAAGCTCGCCTACCTCGGCGACCGCGCGGAACTCTGGACTGCGAGCGAACGCCGCCGCGGCTTTCTCGAGCAGCTCGGCGAGGTGGGGATCGCGACATCCGAGATCCCGCTCCTGCAGGAACTCCACGACGAAGACTCGGCTTTCGCCGCCGCGATGACCCTGCTCTCCGGGCCCGACCGCCCCACCGCGCTCTTCACCGCGCAAAACCTCGTCACGATCGGCGCGGTTCGCGCCCTTCGCGCGCTCAACCTGCACCACGAGGTCGCCCTCGTCGGCTTCGACGACGTGCCCCTCGGCGACATGCTCGACCCGGGCGTTACAGTCATCGCCCAAAATCCCTACGAGATGGGTCGGGTAGCGGCGGGGCGCGTGTTTGCGCGGCTCGACGGCGACGAGACACCAACGGCGACGGTCGTTGTGCCAAGCACGCTGATCCAGCGTGGATCCGGGGAGATTCGACAATGAAAGTTGCAGTGATCGGCGACGCCCTCATCGACGAGATGCGTGACGAGTCCGGCTCGATCGACGCTCCCGGCGGCTCTGCCCTCAACGTCGCCGTCGGCCTGGCAATTCTGGGCGTGGATGCAACGCTCATGGCCATGATCGGCGACGACGACGACGGCGCAGTGCTCACAAACTATGCGCAGCGCTTCGGCGTCACCGTGCTCGCCGCACCGTCGCAGCTCGGCACCGGCCGCGCCGTCTCAGACCGCACCGACGGCGAGCCGCGCTACTCGTTCAGCGAGGCGGCCCGGGCACGCAGCATCCAATTCACCGCCGAGATGGATGTCGCGCTCGAGGCGTCCACGCTCGTGGCAGTGAGCGGCTTCCCCTTTGACAACGCCGCGGAGGTGGCGGCCCTGCGCACCGCCCTCTCCCACTCGGAGCGTGTGCTCGTCGACGCCAACCCGCGTGCCGGTTTTCTGCGCGATGCTCCCGCGTTCGTTTCAGCGCTCGAGTCGCTCGCGGCGACAGCAGAGCTCGTCAAGATCGGCGACGAAGACGCGCACCTGCTCTACGGGCTCCCGCTCGACGAGGTGATCCCGCGCCTCCGCAGTCGCGTTGTGCTGGCGACAAAAGGCGCGGCCGGAGCCACCGCCCACATCGGTGAGATCGAGGTTCACCGCGGCATCACGCGCGACGACCGCCCGATTGTCGACACGATGGGCGCGGGTGATGCAACCTTCGCCTCGGTGATTGCGCAGCTCGCGAACGGCGGAGCCGTCGAAAGCGCCGAGGATTGGGGCAGGATGCTCGAGTCGGCTATGGCCGTCGCGGCCGAGACTGTGCGCCATGCCGGGGGCACGCTGCAGCAGCGTTAGTTCTTGCTACCCGTCGCTGCCAGCCCGACGCCGAGCCCGATCATCGCGACTCCCCCGCTCGCTCCGAGCACGCTGAGCCGGCGTGGCGAGCGGCCGAACCAGGCGCGGGCCGCGCTCGCACCGAGCGCCCAGACGCTGTCGCAGACCAGCGCAAGAGTGACGAAGACAAGCCCGAGCTGCATCATCTGCAGCGGAATCGCCCCGACCTCGTGCGCGACGAACTGCGGCAGCACCGCAACGAAAAACACAACGGACTTCGGGTTTGTCACACCGACAACAACACCCTCGACGAGACTGCGCACCCGGCTGGTGCTCGCGGGCGTCTTTGCGTCAGACGCCCGATTGCGATGCCGGATCGCCTGCACCCCGAGGTAGACGAGAAACCCCGCCCCGGCGAACTTCACGATCGTAAACAGCAGCACGGACTGCTCGAGCAACACCCCGAGACCGAGCGCGATGGCCACGACCTGGAGAAACATACCGACCGCGTTACCCGCGACGCTGAGCAGTGCGCCGACGCGACCGATCGACAGAGCGCGGCCGATGACGAACAGCACGCTTGGCCCGGGCAGCACAACAAGGAGCGTTGCCGCGAGCACAAACGCGACGAGGTTGGACTCGGGAACCATGCTCCGATGCTAGCTCTAGCCACTGTCGCCGGCCGGTGCGAAACTGTTTCACATGACGCTCGAATCCATCGATAGCTTCACCGCGCGCTCCGGCACCGCCGACTTCGACAGCCTCGCCGCCGAGCTCGGCCTCTACTCCTCCCCAGAACTCATCGCCAGCCCAACATCCACAGCCGAAATTGCTGCGGCCCTCGCCTACGCACAAGCCCACGGTTTGGATGTCGCGGTGCGCAGCGGCGGCCATGGCGGGTTCGCCGCAACCGACAACACCCTGCTGCTCGACCTGCGCGCCTTCGCCGACGTCGAGGTGCTCGACAGTGAACGAGTTCGCGTGGGAACCGGCGCGGTCTGGGGCGAAGTAGCGACGGCCCTCGCGCCGCACGGTCTCGCGATCTCCTCGGGTGACACCTACACGGTTGGCGTCGGCGGGCTCACGCTCGGCGGTGGCGTCGGCTGGATGGTGCGCCAGTACGGACTCGCGCTCGACAGCCTGCTTGAGGCCGAGGTTGTTCTGGTTTCCGGCGAGGTTGTGACCGCCTCACACGACTCGGAGGCCGAACTGTTCTGGGCACTGCGGGGCGGTGGTGGCAACTTCGGCGTCGTGACAAGTTTCACGTTCCAGGCTCACCCGTTGCCGTCGGTCGTCGCGGGCTCCATCACGCTCGACCCCGGTGCCCTCGACCGCACTGCCCTCGCCACCACCCTCAAGGCGTGGCGCGACGTAATGCGTTCCGCGCCCGCCGCGCTCAACGTCACCTACCTCGGCATGCCCGCGTTCGGGCCCGATGCGCCCGCGACATCCACTCTTCTTGTGGTCTTTGGCGGCGACAACCTCGATGAGGCGACGGCCGCCATCGAGCCGCTGCTCGCCCTGCCCGGCGTCGTCAGTTCGGACATCGCGCCGAAAAGCTACGTCGACGTGCTCGAGCGCATGGAGAAGCCCGAGGGCGAGATCACGATGGTCGACAACAACTCATTCGCCGACGACTTCAGCGACAGCCTCATCGACGATCTCGCCGCCGCGCACGAATCGTTCGGGGCGGCGGTGCTGATGATCCGCTACCTGCGCGGCGCTCTCAACGACATACCGGTGGATGCGACGGCCTTCGCCCACCGCGGCGCCGAGGTTCTGCTCATCTCGGCAGCCTTTCTCGGACCCGACGCTCCCGCGGGCGCCGATGCGACGATCCGCGAGCGCTGGTCCACGCTCGGCGACCGCACCTCCGGGCTCTACGGCAACTTCTCCCCCACTACCGGCGAAGCGATCACGGCGCGCATGTACCCGCCCGCAACCCTCGACCTGTTGCGCGCCGCGAAGCGCACCTACGACCCGACGAACCTGTTGCGGCAGAACCACAACGTGCTGCCGTAGCTGACTCCCTCGAAAAATCTGCGCTTGACCTATAGCGCGCTATAGGTAGCAGGATGGGGGCATGAGCAACCTTCTCCTCCCCAATGTCGCGGTAGACGTGCCTGCCGACGGGCTGTCGATCGGTGATGCCTCCGCGGCGACCGGCGTCAGCATCCAAGCCTTGCGGTATTACGAGCGCGAGGGGCTGCTTCTCGATCCCACCCCTCGAGACCCGGGCGGGCGACGGCGTTACTCGCTCAGCGACCTCGAATGGATCGCCGGCTTCGTGATGTTGCGCGAGACCGGAATGCCGATCGCCGACATCCGCGTCATCGCCGACCTCAGCCGCACCCCCGGAACCGAGGCGCAGCGACTCGCATTCTTCGAGCGACACCGCGAGACGGTGATCGCCCAACTTGCGCAGACCCGCACGCACCTCGCCGCCATCGAGAAGAAGATCGCGGCGTACAGCGCATGAGGCTCACAACCCTCGGCGACGGCCTGACCGTTTCAGCTATCGGCCTTGGCGCAATGGGCATGAGCGCGTTCTACGGCGCGAGTGACGAGAACGAATCGGTGGCGACGCTGCGGCACGCTATCGACAGCGGCGTCACTTTTATCGACACGGCCGAGGCATACGGTCCGTTCGAGAACGAGAAGCTCATCGCCCGCGCCCTCGGCGACCGGCGCGAGCTCGTCACGCTCGCAACGAAGGCCTCCTCGGAGACCGACGACGACGGAACCATCCACGGCCGCAACGGCTCCCCCGCCTACATTCGCAAGGCCGCCGAGCGCTCGCTGCGCCACCTCGGCACCGACGTGATCGACCTCTACTACCTGCACCGCGTCGACCCGAACGTGCCCATCGAGGAGTCGGTCGGCGCGATGGCTGAGCTCGTGCGCGAGGGCAAGGTGCTGCACATTGGGCTCTCCGAGGCGTCTGAGCAGACGATCCGCCGGGCGCATGCCGTGCACCCACTGGCCGCCGTGCAGTCCGAGTTCTCGCTGTTCTCCCGCGACGTGCTCGCGAACGGCGAGAAGGCAGCGATGGACGAACTCGGCATAGGCTTCGTCGCATTCTCGCCACTCGGTCGGGGAACACTGACCTCGGGCATCCGCAGCCTCGATGACCTTGCGATGGATGACGCGCGCCGAGGCCTGCCCCGGTTTCAGCCCGACGCTCTCGCCGCAAACCTGGCGCTCGTCGATCGCGTCGAGGCCATCGCCTCGCGCCACGGTGCGACGGTTGCGCAGGTCGCGCTCGCCTGGCTCGTCGCTCAGGGCGTTGTGCCGATCCCGGGCACGCGTCGGCGCTCGCGACTCGACGAGAACGCCGCGGCGGCCGATCTGGTCTTGACGGCCGCCGACCTGGATGAGCTCACCCGCGCAGTCCCGGCCGACCAGATCGCGGGCGGACGCGACTACGGGCCGGTCACGGAAGGCAGCGATCGCTAGCCACGTTCGAGTGATCCTCGCCTAGGCTCGACACAACGCGCTGACAAGGACCCCATGGCTGACTTCACCTTCAACACCCCGCCCAACTGGCCCACTCCCCCGGCGGGATGGACGCCACCCGAGGGCTGGGTGCCCGACGCGGCATGGGGCCCCGCGCCCGAGGGCTGGACGTTCTGGTTGCCCGCGGCGCCCGCGGCTCCGCCCGCGCCGCAGTTCGCACCGCCCGGTGCTGTCGCGGCCGCCCCGCTCGCGGCGCCACCGGTAGCATCGCCCGCGGCCTCGACCAAAAAGAAGTCCAAGGTCGGCCCGATCATCGCGGTCGTCGTTGGCGTCGCGGTGATCGGCGCCGTGATCGCGGGCGGTATTGCCGTCTGGAACTTCCTAGGCACAACACCCGCCGGCCTGCCCGACGAAGAATTCGCATCGGCGACCACCGTCGATGAAGCGCACGAGATCCTGCAAGCCGAGCACGACGAGATGATCGACTACATGGAGAGCTTCGATCACGGCATCGACTTCACCGCATATCGCTCGAGCATCGACCAGGTTCTCGAAGACGGGCTTGCGGCCAGCACCGTCTCCGACGTCGAGGTTCAGACCGCGACGTACGAGTGGATGCGCGAGCCGATGGACGAGGAATACGCCGCCTGGCAAGCGGAGTGGGTCGTCGACGACGCCAACCTCACCAACGACACCGGAACGATCCAGGAAGAAATCCTCGACCGCATCAGCGGCGGCCTCGCCACCGTCTCGATCGATGCCCACTGCAAGTCGACGGCATGCGTAGACGGGGACGACCCCACTACCGTGCACGTGATCAAAAAGAACATCAACGACAAGGGCCTCATCTGGGAAGACGTTATGCGCCACGAGTACGCACACGTCATCCAGTTCAAGTACATAGGCCGCCTCGAGTACGGCACCGAATACGAGGAGCTGTTCGGCAGCAACGAGGAGCTTCACGCCGACTGCATGTCACAGTCGCTCAAGCCCGACTTCAAGACCGCCTACGGCAGCAAGTGCTCGGCCGAAATGCTCGAATCGGCACGCAACGTCTGGGACGGCATCATCTTCTAGGCACTCCCCCGAAAATGATGGGGCGTGGATGTCGCGAGCCGCGACATCCACGCCCCGTTTTGTTTTACAGCGCGACCAACACCGGTGTGAGCGCCAGCCAGAGGAGGCCGAGAACTCCGACGGCACCCAGCACTCGCCACCCGCGCGGCAGCGTGATCGCGCTCGCGGCACCCGCGGCGAGCGCGACGGCCGCGATTGTCACAACGGGGCCGAAGCCGATGATCGACGGCCGCTGTGTGCCGGTGAGCAGAAGCGCGACGTACACGCCGAGCACAACGATGGTGAGCAGCACTGCGACCAGTCGGGGCGAACCCCAACGGCGAAACACGAAGCTCAGGGCAACAGCGGTAATGATCGCGGCGACAAGCAGAACGCCAGCGAGCAACTCGATGCCGCCGCCGATCGCGAGCACTCCGTTCACAAGTGTGATCAGAACGGCGGCGCTCACGACCGCGACGACCGCGGCGGTGAGAACGGGCTGGAGGATACGTGAGCTGGTCATTGGGCGCCTTCTGTCTCTGCGCGGATCAGCGAACCGCGTCACCAGCTAAGACAGTGTTGGCTGCCGATCTGTGACAGCCCCGACTACACCTCGGTGATGAGACGCAACATGTCTGCGAAGGCACGAACCTCGGCCTCTGGCCGACTGCGCAGGGCGCCACGGAGGCGTTCCTGCTGCGTCGCACGAGCCGTCTTCACCCGGGCAATGGCGTCGGGCGTCGGTGACAACACCCGCGCGCGTCCGTCATTTTCGTCGACGCGGCTCACGATGAGTCCGATGTCTTCGAGCACCTTGACCTGGCGGCTGACAACGGCCTTGTCGGTCTCGAGCAACTCGGTCAGCGCCGACGCGTTCGTCTCGCCCAGACGCACAATGCTACTGAGGATCTTGTAGCCGACGGCGCGCAGCTCCGGGTGGATCTGCGCGGCCGCCGTCTTGTAGACGAGGCGAACGCGGCCGAAGAGCACACCGAGTTCCTGCTCGACCTCGGCGATGGCTTCCGCTTGGTCGCCGCGCGTTGCTGTGTCAGTCACGCCCGACATGTTATCGGCTCGCTCCGCTGCTTACGACGGGAATGGTGCCCGTCGTCGTCGCGCCGACTTCGGCCTCCGCGAGGTCGATCGCTGAGCCTTCAGCGGTCTCGGCGAGCGTCTCGGCAGCGGTCTTTGTCGACAGCGCCTTGTTCGGCAGGAAGATGACGGCGATGAGGCTGATAAACGCAAGCGGGATCGCCACGAGGAACGCGTCTCCGATGCCCGCGCCATACGCAGACTCAACGATGACCCGCACCGTGTCGGGCAACGAGCTCACGTCGGGCAGGGTGCCGGTGCCGAGCTGCTTGAGGGCCGCGATCTCTTCGGGAGTCGAGGGCACAAAGCTCTTGAGTCCGCTGGTGATGTGCGACGTGACCTGGCTGGCGAGAATCGAGCCCATCACCGTCACGCCGATTGCACCGGCGACCGAGCGGAAGAAGCTCACGTTGGAGCTCGCCGCTCCGAGCTGCTCGGGCGGGGTGTCGTTCTGAACGACGAGTGTGAGGTTCTGCATAACCATGCCGAGACCCGCGCCGAGCACAACCATGTAGACCGAGACGAGCAGGAAATCGGTGTCGTAGCGGAGCGTCGACATCAGGCTCACGCCGACGAGCACCATTGCGGAACCGAGAACCATCCAGCGCTTCCACTTGCCGAAGCGGCTGATGAACTGGCCGATGAGAATCGACGCACCCATCTGGCCGACCACCATCGGGATAGTCATAAGACCGGATTGCGTGGGGTTCGCGCCACGGGCGAGCTGGAAGTACTGGGCCATAAAGACGCTGGTCGCAAACATCGCAACACCGATCGCGATGCTGGCGATCACCGAGAGCGTGAAAGTGCGGTTCTTGAACAGCGACATCGGAACGATCGGCTCGATCACGTTGAACTCGGTGATGACGAACCCGATGAGAGCAACAACCGCGACCCCGATGAGCACGTAGCTCATCATCGAGTTCCACTCGAACTGGCTGCCGCCCATCGAGACCCAGACGAGCAGGAGCGAGACGCCGAGGGCGAGAAGCGCCGCACCGATGTAGTCGATGCGCACCGTGCGGTAGGTGCGAGGCAGGTGCAGCGTGCGCTGGATGATGATCAGTGCCGCGATGGCGAAGGGAACTCCGATAAAGAAGTTGGCGCGCCATCCAAACGCATCTGTCACGACTCCACCGAGAAGCGGGCCGCCGATTGTTGCGACGGCCATCACGCCACCGACGATTCCCATGTACTTGCCACGCTCGCGCGGGCTGATGATCAGGGCGACCGCGACGAACACGAGCGAGATGAGGCCACCCACGCCGATGCCCTGCACAACGCGGAGGGCGATGAGCATCTCGGTGGTCTTCGAGAAGCCGGCAACAACGGTCGCGAGCACAAAGATGCTGAGCGAGATCTGCAGAAGGAGCTTGCGGTCGAGGAGATCGCTCAGCTTGCCCCAGATCGGGGTGGAGACTGCCGTGGAGAGCAGGCTCGCGGTGATGACCCAGGTGTATCCGGCCTGGTCACCGCCGAGGTCGGCGATGATGCGCGGAAGCGACGTTGAAACGACGGTGCCGGAAAGCACCGCGACGAACATGCCCATAACCAGGCCGGAAAGAGCGATCAGGATGTCGCGCTGCGAGCGTTTGGCATCCATGGGAGCTGTCGGAGAAGACAAAGTTTTACCTCGAAATATAAGTTGATTTAGGTCAACTATATATCGATGGTTGACGTAGGTCAACTATCAGTTGAGCGGAATAAAATCGGCAAGCCGCCACGTTCGCCCAATGCGACACCTTGTTCGTACACCCCATCGGATGGACCCTTCTCACGTGCCTGACCTCTTCACCCCGCTCACTGTCGGCGACATTTCCCTCGACAACCGCATAGTTATGGCGCCGCTTACGCGCACTCGCGCTAGCGCCGACGGCGTTCCGACCGACGTTATGGTCGAGCACTACGCGCAGCGCGCTTCGGTGGGGCTCATCATTAGCGAGGGCACATTCCCCTCGGTCCCGGGCAAGGGATTTCTCGGGCAGCCCGGCCTCGTGACTCCTGAGCAGCTCGCCGGCTGGAAGCGCGTCACCGACGCCGTGCACAACGATGGCGGAGCCATCGTCGCCCAGGTGATGCACGCCGGCCGCGCAAGCCATCCCGACATCTCCGGCGTTCCGGTCGAGGCGCCCAGCGCTCTCGCGATCGACGGCGAGACCCGCACCGCCGCCGGCAAGGTGGCCTACCCGGTGCCGCACGCACTGACCCTCGACGAACTGCCGGGCATCGTCGACGCTTTTGTCACGGGATCGCAGAATGCGGTGGATGTCGCGGGCTTCGACGGTGTGGAGCTGCATGCCGCGAACGGCTACCTGCTTCACGAGTTTTTGGGCGCGACATCCAATGTGCGTACCGATGCCTACGGCGGCAGCCCGGAGAACCGCATCCGTCTCGTTGTCGAGGTGGCTACGGCCGTCGTCGCGCGTATCGGTGCCGGTCGCGTGGGAATCCGCATCTCGCCGGAGCGCAACATCCAGAGCCTGATTGAAGATGACCCGGCCGACGTGCTCGCCGTGTACGGCGCGCTGATGGACGCGCTGGCGCCCCTTGGGCTCGCGTTTGTCAGCATTCTGCACCCGTCGCCAAGCGGCTCACTCGTGCGTGAGCTGCGCGCTCGGTTCGGCGGGCCGTTCCTTGTGAACACCGGATTCGCTACCGCTACGACGCGCGATGAAGCCGTTGCGCTGATGGCTGACGAGCTCGCTGACGCGGTCGTTGTGGGCCGTGCGGTCATCGCGAACCCCGACCTCGTGCACCGCTGGCGCGAGGAGCTCGGCCAGAACGAGCTCGTGCCGGCAACGATCTACGCGGAGGGCGCGCTCGGGTACACCGACTATCCGGCGCACGCATCGTTCGCCAATAAATGAGCCGACGTTAGTTATGGTGGCAGGTACACCCTCCCTTCCCACCATGGAGAACTTATGTCGCGACGTGCCTTACTTCCGCTCGGTCTTGTTCTGGTAGCCAGCGCGCTTGTGGCGGCGGGGTGCTCTTCTGCCCCGGTCGAAGAGCTCTCGATTGACATCACAAATTCGCCGGCTCCGATGGACGAGCTCATCGCAGAGCAAAACCGCAAGTACCCTCCGATGGCGTTCGGAGACGACCCCGGATTCGTGGAGGGAACGACGCTGGAGTTCATTCCCGACTTCCGCGCCTCGGAGGGCTGGCGCGAGATGACTCTGAAAGAGCAGCTGGCGGGCGGCCCGATGTACAGCAACGGAAGTTACGAACTCGATGACCACAGCTGCACCATCTCATGGTCGGTTGCCGAGGGCACACAGGGCGACGACAAGGCCCTGTCAGACGAGCTGCTCACCACGCTCACCGGCGAGGGCTACGAACTCGGCGAGCGCAACCTGCTCACCGAGCACCCCGACGGCTCCAACGCGGGAACCCTCGAAGTCGTTGGAGCACTTGCACCCGACGACCTCGGCTACGTGTGGGCGCGCAACCTGGGCGGGCTCGAGATCAGTGTCGTCTCCGCGTGCGACACAGCGGACGGCGCAGCGAACGCGTACCACGTCGTCTACGAGAGCCTGCCGTTGGTGATGACGCGGCCCGATGAGGTTGTTGAGTAACGCGCCGTTATTGAAGTTTGTGCCCCTAATCTGCACTAACGAAGTTCTTTATGAGAGCTTAGGGCGCTAAACCTCAATAGGCGGGCATCGGGACATCCAAAAGCCGCGGATGCAAACCGGGAATCCACTGATTCTGGGTCTGTCTCGCCGCGAATCTGATTGATAGCATTTGCTATATGAATGTCGTCGACGTGGTCTCGCGAATACGTGACGACGCGCGCGCAGCCGACGAACTTCACGAGCGCTCGCGAAAGCTGCTCGTTGAAAGCGTTCGCGCTGGCGCGGCGGCCGGCCTCTCCCAGCGACAGATCTCCGAAGCAATTGGGCGCAGCCAGCCAGAGGTGTCGAGACTCTTGCGCTTTCGAGGACTGACAGAGCTCGGACGCAGAGTTGAGCATAACCGTGCCGCTCTCCTGAAGATCTTGTCGGCGCATGGAGCTCGCAACGTTCGAGTATTTGGCAGCGTGAGTCGTGGAGAAGACGCACCTGGATCAGACGTCGATCTACTCGTCGACTTCCGCGAACCGCTGAGCTTGTTTGCCCTCGCGCGTCTCGAATCGTCCGCCGCCGAGTTACTCGGTGCCAGCGTGGACATTGTGCCTGCGGACAACTTGCGCGCTAATGTCGCCGAGCGTGCGCTTGCGGAAGCGGTGCCGCTGTGAGCCGCACCGATCGGGAAATCGCACAGGACGCCCTCGACCACATTTCCGTGCTCCGGTCACATCTCACTCGTGGAGACCTGAGCGACCAAACAATTGCCGACGCCGTCAGCCTGCGACTCGCCGCCGCCATCGAAGCGATCGCGCAGGGCAGCGAAGCACTGCGGGAACGACTGTTCAACGGTGAGTGGCACTTCGTTTGGGGTACGCGGAATCGGATCGCGCACGGCTACACCTACATAGACCATGGCATCATCGCGGCAACGGTAGCTAATGACCTTCCGGCTCTCGAAACAGCGCTGGCCCGCGAGATCGCGCGACCGGACTAGTAATTGCGCGATCGACCCACCGGGGCGGACGTGAAAGTCGTCCAGCGGATGCTTGGCCACGCCGATGCGTCGATGACGTTGAACAACTACGCTGATCTGTGGCCTGATCGGCTCGATGAGGTGGCGGATGCAATGTCCATTCACCGAGCGAGGGCTCTGCAAGTCACTCTGGAATGATCGTGCTGCCCGAGGTTCGATACTGCCAAATGTGATCGAGTCGCTCTTGAAGATACCTTTCTTCTTCGCCGGGGGTGGCCCCCACCTCGGCGAAAAGCTGACCCAACGAGGCAGACACGGAGGGTGAATGGACTGCGATCTGCTCGCGAATCTCTATCGCGACTAGTTCAGTCACCAGTTCGAGCGCAGCCCTCCGGGCGGTGAACGGGGCCGAATCGGGGTTTTGATCTTTTTGAATCTTGGTCAGCAGCTCTCGCGCGTCGTTCCAGTTCGAGCGGGCGTTGACGTGGGCGAACTCTCCCAGCGCCTTGTTGAGCGGTCCAAGACGACGCCAGCCCGAGCTTTCAATCCAGTCTCGCGGCGTCGAACGGACCTCCAGCTTTGTCGCCTTCTCGGGCTTCAGCCTCCACACCCGTAGGCGACAGACTTGTTCCAGAACGGTTCGAAGAGCTGCCATCGCGCGGTCGTCATCCTCGAGCCACAACCACCAGCTGGTCCGGAGCGTGGTCGCAGTCAGGAGCGCGGCATCGCGCCGATGTCCTTCAGGCAACCAGAGCCCAAGGATGGCTGCACTTTCGCCTACGAACACCCAGACGTTTGCCCTCCACGCGAGCGTGAGCGGGCTATACAGAGATCCCTGCTCCAACTGCTCGCGATCCAACGAAGCCTGTGCCGCGACCGCACTCCGATGTCGATGCCACCCAAATGCGATCGTGGCGATCTCGTCATCCCGGTATAACCTCCCGGCCGGTCGCAAGCCAGCCATGACTCCTTCGTATGCGGCGGCGGTCTCTCGGAGTTGGCGGAAGGAGCGATACGAAAGTCCCTCGTTAGGGAGCAATGGCGCCAACAGCGATATCGGCGGAATAACTGATTCCGGAGGCATGGGAAGTGCTCGAGATGACTTCTTCTCCTCCGAGTCCTCGTCCGCCGTGGAGAAATCGTCCATCAGTTCGGCTAGCAGTAGCGAGACACGTTTGGCTCCGCGGTCCTCAGCTGCAACTCGAAGGAACATGCGCATATGGACAATACCCAGCTTCAGGGCAGCGACAATCAGGTCTATTGCGGCTTCTGTCTGCGCCGACGGTTCGTCGGCCATGCAGTTCGCGTCCCATTCAGACAGCTCAGCAAAGTGGCGTCCGTGCAGGACTTCGCTGAGCGTCATCCAAATAACCGCGGGACACACCTCTTGCTCTTTGCCAACCAGAATGTGCTTGTGCTCAATCGCGGGGTCGGTCTGGCTCGCAAACTGCTCCGGATCATCGAAGAAGGTGACCACAGATGAGCCACGACGCACTTTGGTCGCGTCGACTGGCTCCGACCAGGTGCGAGCGATGAAGTCTGCCACTGTCTCGTCCGCGCTCTTCACAACTCCAGTCACAGACGCCCGAGACTCGGTCCACGTCTCAAGTTGATTGCGAGCGACAACTGCCGCGCCCGCTACCTGCCCGACGAACAGGAGCCGAACGGCCGCGATCAAACTGTCGATGCCCCACATCATTTGATCTGCCCAGGTCGTACCCATGGAACTCGGATGACGGTTCTGGTTCGCACCGAGTTCGCGAGCTGCCTGCCCAAGCTGAATGGCTGGGATCACGCACGAGAGGATCTCCATCCGCAGCCATTCGGGTATGGAATCTACGTTGAACATTCGCTTGTTGTGACGGGCAATCAACGCTTCAGCTAGGAATTGGTCACCTGTTGCGACCGCGCTCTCATATCCCTCAATCGTCGGAGAGACTGCACGTCCGCGCGCATCCGCGCGCGCCGCTTCAGAGACTTTCGCGGAGTTCGATCGAGCGCGAACTTCTTCTGCACGCTTGGATCGCTTCTTGGCTGACGGCTTCACTGCCAAGCATCGTAACAGTGGGGCGACAGGCGCGGTTCACGCCTTGCTCCTCCGTCCCGCCGTGGCAATCGTGATTAAATCACGACTCCAAAGAAAAACGGTTCCGCTCGATCGAGATCTGCCTGGTCCATTCTCGGAGCGTAGCGCCAAGCCCAGACATGCAAAAAGCCCCGCCGAAGCGGGGCTTGCAGTGCACCCCCCCGGACTTGAACCGGGAACCCACTGATTAAGAGTCAGTTGCTCTGCCAATTGAGCTAGAGGTGCGTAGTTCAGACGTACGTGCGAACCGATTAGCAAGATTAGCATGGGTTTAAACCCCTCGCGAACACGGAGCCATCATGCCCTCAATCAAGCTCGAAACTGGGGACACAGCTCCCGCCTTTTCCCTCGTCGACCAGACCGGAACAACCGTGACGCTTGCCGAGTACACGGGCAAGAAAGTCATCGCCTACTTCTACCCCGCGGCATCCACCCCCGGTTGCACAACCCAGGCGTGCGACTTCCGCGACAACCTCGCCTCGCTCAAGGCAGCCGGGTACGTTGTGCTCGGCGTCTCGAAAGACTCGACCGCCGCGATCGAGAAATTCGTGGTCGAGGAGCACTTGACGTTCCCGCTGCTGAGCGACGAGAGCCTCGAGACCCACAAGGCTTACGGAGCCTGGGGCGAGAAGTCGCTCTACGGCAAGATCGTCACCGGATCCCTCCGCTCGACCTTCGTCATCGACGAGGAGGGCAAGATCGTGCATGCCCTCTACAACGTGAAGGCCACCGGCCACGTCGCCATGCTGCGCAAGAAGCTCAAGATCGACGCGTAGCCCGGCAGACCGCTAGTACGCCCGTCCCCGCGAGAGCGAGGGGCGGGCGTACTGCGTCACCAACCGCAAGCGCCTCGCCGTCGACCGTGATCACTCCGGCCAGCATGACCACGATCTCGGCTGAGGTTTCGAACGCGCCATCCACTCGCACGATTTCGACGGCACCCTCGGTGGTCTGACGCCGAACCATAAGATTCAGATCCGTGGATGTCGCGGCCACCCCGACGGCCGCGATCGACTCTTCGCCTCCGAACGCAAAGACCTGCCACCGATCGAGGTGGCGCACTCCGGTGGCGGTCTCGAGGTCGAGTCCCGCGGCTGAGTCGGTTCCGTCGCCCAGCGGAACGAGCCACCGATCGACCCCGGGGAAGGCCGAGAACTCGCCGTCGGCGGCGATGGTCGCGATGCTCACGCGCCAGTCGAAGGTGTCAAGATTTGCGCCCACGGGGTGCACGTAGACGTCGGCAGTGGAGCCGCCGCCGTTCTTCCATCGTCGGGCTTCGCGATCGCTCGCGCGGAGGATCTCAGGCAACGCGGATGCCCGCGCGCCACACCTGTGACGTCAGCGGCACGCCGGGGCGGTAGGCGATGTGGGACACCGACGGAGCAGCGAGCACCTGAAGATCAGCGCGGCCGCCGACCCGCAGAAGTCCGACGCCGTCGCGGCCGAGAGCCCGAGCCGCCCCACGGGTGGCAGCGTAGATCGCCTCGTCGATAGTGAGCTGCATCTGCAGCACAGCTGTGGCGATGCAGAACTGCATCGAGGTTGTGTAGGAGGAGCCGGGGTTGCAGTTCGTGGCGATCGCGATCGTGGCGCCCGCGTCGAGCAGGGCACGCGCAGGCGGGAAAGGCTGGCGCGTCGACAGGTCACACGCCGGAAGGAGGGTGGCGACCGTTCCGGAGCCTGCGAGCGCGGCGATGTCCGAGTCGCTGAGGTACGCGCAGTGGTCCACGCTTGCCGCCCCCAACTCGACGGCGAGGGCAACGCCACCGCTGTGCCCAAGCTGATTGCCGTGCACGCGAAGGCCGAGCCCCGCGGCCTTGCCTGCCGCAAGCACCTCGCGCGACTGCTCGACGTCAAAGGCGCCGGTCTCGCAGAAGACGTCGATAAACGAGACATACGGAAGCACGGCATCGAGCATCGGCCCGGTGACGAGGTCGAGGTACTCGCGCACGTCGGATCCCGGCGGCACAAGATGCGCGCCGAGATAGCTGACCACGTCAACTTGCGACGCAGCGATGCGCGCCGAGCGGCGCTCGGTTTCGACGTCGAGGCCGTAGCCGGTCTTGGTCTCGAGAAAGGTTGTCCCCTGTGATTGGGCCTCAGCGCGCAAGCGGCCGAGGTTCGCAGCGAGCTCCGCATCAGTTGCCGCACGCGTCGCGGCGACGGTCGTGGCGATGCCACCTGCCGCATAGGGCTGTCCCGACATCCGAGCCTCGAATTCCGCAGAGCGATCGCCCGCAAATACGAGGTGTGTGTGCGAGTCGACCCAGCCGGGCAGCACCGCGGCACCGGCGACGCTCGTCGCGGAGTCGGCGGCGGGTGCATCTGCTGCGGAGCCGATCCAGGCGATGGCACCGTCGTCGATCACGAGCGCCGCGTTGTTCAGTCGCGCTTCGCCGTCGACGAGTGTTGAGAGCTCGCCGATGTCGGTGATGAGGTGGGAGGTCATTGTGGTCCGTCCAGAGATGAGGCGAGGCGATCAGCGGGATCGCGGCCGTTGGCAAGGAGGCCGGACGAAGCCACGACGACTCCCCCGACAATGACGCGGCGGACGTCGGAGGCCGTTGCCACGAGCGGAAGCTGCGCGGCACGAGCGCCAATCGTGCGCACCGAGGTCGACGTGAGCTCGACGAGATCGCACAGTGCTCCGATCTTGAGGCCACCATCGAGGCCGAGGGCAGAGTAGCCGTCTGAGGTGAGTGCCCTGTTGAGTGCGGCGGGACTGAAGCGCGCGCGCTGCCCCGAAGCGAGCCGCTCCCCCGCCTCTAGACCGCGCGCCTCGAGGAACGGGTCAATCACAGCATTCTGGTCGGAGCCGAGCGTGATGTGCGCCCCGGCGTCGGCGAGTTTTCTGGCCGGGCCGATTCCGTCGCCGAGATCGGCCTCGGTCGTCGGGCACATGACGACGCTCACGCCGGCGCCGCCGAGCAGCGCGATGTCCCCGTCGGTGAGATGCGTCGCGTGCACAACCGTGAGCCGATTTGTCAGGAGGCCGGCTGACGCCAGCACCTGCGTCGGAGTGAGCCCGTAGGCCGCCAGGCTGTCGGCATTCTCTTGCGGCTGCTCGGAGAGGTGCGCGTGCAGGGGAACGTCCGCGGGCAGCCCTGCCGCGATGACGGCCAGCTCAGAGCGCGGCACGGCGCGCACCGAGTGAATGGCCGCGCCCAGCGTGACGAGTGGATAGTCGGCGAGCGCGTCACGCAACGAGTACCAGCGGGCGAGCCATCCATCGGCCGTCTTGTCTGAAAAGCGAGCTTGAGCCCGCGACAACGGCGCATCGATGCCGCCGGCAAGGTAGCAGGTGTCGATCAGGGTGAGCCGGATGCCGACGTCGGTCGAGGCCGCGGCGAGCGCGCGCTCCATCGCGTGGTCGGCGTAGGGCGTTCCGTCGGGCTGGTGGTGCACGTAGTGGAACTCGCCCACCGCCGTGTAGCCGTCCGCCAGCATCTCGGCGAAGACGGCGGTGGCGAGTTCGCGGTACGAGTCGGGGGTGAGGTGCGCCGCCGCCTTATACATCGAGTCGCGCCACTGCCAGAAGTCGCCGCCGTCGTCGTGAGTGCGCCCCCGCAGTACACGGTGGAAGGCGTGCGAGTGCGCGTTGCCGAATCCGGCAAAAACAGTATCGAGTTGGATGTCGCCTGCCCGGGCAGCGACCGCGCTCTCGATCGCGGTGATTCGTCCGCCCGCGTGAGAGATGCGAACCCCGTCGTGAGCACCATCGGCCAGCACCGCCGTGCGACACCAGTACGTCACAGCAGTTCTCGCAGCACGCGCTCCAGCGCCTCGACGCCGGCGATCGTGTCGTCCAGTTCGGCGAGTTCCTCGGGCGAGTGCGAGATACCGGTCGGGTTGCGCACGAACAACATCGCGGTCGGAACAACACTCGCGAGTACTCCCGCGTCGTGGCCCGCCCCGGTTGGCAGCACGGGCACGGAACCGAGCGCAGCGTTGAGCCGGTCCCGTAGGGCGGGGTCGAAGGTGACCTGCCCGCTCCACGACTCCTCGACGATGGTCACGTCGCAATTCTCCCCCGCGGCGGCCTCGGCGACACCGGCGGTTATGTCTTCGACAAGCGCGCGCGTCTCGTCGTCGGACTGCCCGCGTGCGTCGAGCCAGGTCGAGACCGTCGAGGGGATCACGTTCGTTCCGCCCGGGATCGCCTCGAGTCGACCGACCGTTGCCCGGGCACCGTCACGGCGAGCAGCAGCGTCGCGAATGGCGAGCACTCCCCTACTCGCCGCAACCATCGGGTCGCGCCGGCCCGCCATAAGCGTCGCACCGGCGTGGTTGCCCTCGCCGGAGTAGGTGACGCGCCAGCGTCCGTGAGCGAGGATCGTCGACGCGACGGCGACAGGGGCACCGAGATCGATAAGACCGCGGCCCTGCTCAACATGCAGCTCGACGAATAGACCGATGCGGTCGAGCGCCTCCCGGTCGACGCCGATGTGGGCCGGGTCGAGCCCCGCGCGGGTTGCGGCCTCCGCGAAGGTTACGCCCGCGGCATCTATCAGCCCGTTTGTAAATTCAGGAGATATGACACCGGCGAGCAAACGCGAGCCGAGGCACGCGATGCCAAATCGGGAGCCCTCTTCTTCGGCGAACACAACAATCGCGAACGGGCGCGACGGCGTGAAGCCGGTCGCCTTCAGTCGCGCGACGGCGTCGAGCGCGCTGACGACGCCGAGCGGACCGTCGAATTCGCCGCCGCCGGGCACGGAATCCAGGTGACTTCCGGTGATAACAGCGTCGGGACCGGGCGCTCCCCACCACGCCCACAGGTTGCCGTTGCGATCGGTCTCGATGTCGAGGCCCAGGTTCGCTGCCCGGGCCACGAACCACTCCCGCAGCTCGAGCTCTGCCGAATCCCAGACGTGACGGGAGTAGCCGCCGCGGCGCGAGTCGCGACCGACATCGCGGATCTCCTGAATTCCCGAGAGGCGGTCGGCCACTAGTTCTCCCACATCGGCACGCGCAGGCCGCGCTCGCGCGCTACCTCGTTCGCGCGCTCGTAGCCCGCGTCGACGTGGCGCATAACTCCGGTGCCGGGGTCGTTCGTGAGCACGCGCTCGATCTTCTGCGCGGCGAGCGGGGTCCCGTCGGCGACGATGACCTGTCCGGCGTGGATGCTGCGCCCGATGCCGACTCCGCCGCCATGATGAATCGACACCCAGGTCGCGCCCGACGCCGTGTTGAGCAGCGCGTTGAGCAGCGGCCAATCTGCGATCGCGTCGGAGCCATCGAGCATCCCCTCGGTCTCGCGGTACGGCGAGGCGACCGAGCCGGAGTCGAGGTGGTCGCGGCCGATGGCGATCGGCGCACTCAGCTCGCCCGAGGCGACCATCTCGTTGAACTTCAGCCCGGCGAGGTGACGCTCCTTGTAGCCGAGCCAGCAGATGCGCGCGGGCAGCCCCTCGAAGTGCACCTTCTCGCTCGCCTGGCTGATCCAGCGGGCGAGCTTCTCGTCCTGCGGAAAGAGCTCGAGTATGGCGCGATCGGTCGCCGCGATGTCGGCCGGGTCACCAGAGAGCGCGACCCAGCGGAACGGCCCCTTACCCTCGGCAAACAGCGGGCGGATGTACGCGGGAACGAACCCGGGAAAGTCGAACGCACGCTCGTAGCCACCGAGCTGAGCTTCTGCGCGAATTGAATTGCCGTAGTCAAAGACCTCGGCTCCGACATCCATAAATCCGACCATGGCCTCGACCTGCTTGGCCATCGAAGCACGCGATCGATCGGTGAACGCGGCCGGGTCGGCGACGGCTAGCTCGTGCCACTCGGCGAGCGAGACACCCTCGGGCAGGTAGTTGAGCGGATCGTGCGCGCTCGTCTGGTCGGTCACAATATCGATCTGGATGTCGCGGGCCAGCAGCTCGGCGAACACCGTCGCCGCGTTGCCGACGACTCCCACCGAGAGTGCGCGACGTTCGGCCTTGGCGGCGAGCACGCGAGCGACGGCGTCGTCGAGGTCGTGCGTCATTTCGTCGAGGTATCCGTGGTCGACGCGGCGCTGCAGCCGGTCGGGGTCGACGTCGACGATGAGCACGGCGCCCTCGTTCATTGTGACGGCGAGGGGCTGGGCGCCACCCATTCCGCCCGCGCCGCCGGTGAGGGTGAGCGTGCCGGCGAGGGTTCCACCAAAGCGCTTGTCGGCGATCGCGGCGAAGGTCTCGTAGGTGCCCTGAAGAATGCCCTGGGTGCCAATATATATCCACGAGCCGGCGGTCATCTGGCCGTACATCGTGAGCCCGAGCGCCTCGAGCTTGCGGAACTCTGGCCACGTCGCCCAGTCGCCCACGAGGTTCGAGTTGGCGATGAGCACGCGCGGCGCCCACTCGTGCGTGCGGAACACTCCGACCGGCTTGCCCGACTGCACAAGCAGCGTCTCGTCGGCGTCAAGCGTCTCGAGCGTGCGGATGATCGCGTCGTACGCCTCCCAGCTACGCGCGGCCTTGCCCGTGCCACCGTAGACGACGAGGTCGTCGGGGCGCTCGGCAACCTCGGGGTCGAGGTTGTTCATCAGCATGCGCATGGGCGCCTCGGTCTGCCAGCTCTTGGCGGTGAGCTGGGTGCCACGGGCGGCGCGAACGGGGCGAGGAAGGTGGGCGTCTGCGGTCATGCCCCTATTCGACTCCGATTGGATGTCGCGCGCGAGCCTTTAATGATGGTGCGTGTCTCACCAGTGAGACACTTAACACGTGCGAAATGAAGACGGTGTTCCGGCCGCGCGCAACACCCTGCGCGTGCTGCAGTACCTCGGGGCCCAACGTGGTCCCGTTGCCGCGACTACCATCGCGACATCCCTCGATCTCCCGAGATCAACCGTCTACCGTTTGCTGGGTGCCCTCGAGGATTTCGGGTTCGTCCTGCATTTTCCGGAGGCACGTCGATACGGCATTGGGGTCGCGGCTTTTGAGCTGAGCAGCGGATTCTCGCGGCAGGAGCCGCTCTCCCGTCTTGGCCGGCCGATTCTCGCGGCGCTCGTCGATCGCGTGGGCGAGAGCGCGCACCTTGCAGTGCTGAACGGTACCGACGTCATCTACCTCGTTGAGGAGCGTGCCCCACGGCGGCCGACCCTCGTCACGGACGTCGGCGTGCGCCTGCCGAGCCACCTCACCGCGAGCGGACGTGCCCTGCTCGCGACCCTCCCGAAGACCCAGGTGCGCGCGCTCTTCCCCACGGCGGCGTCGTTCACCGCGCGTGCTTCCGATGTCGAAGAGTTCAGCTACGCCAGGCTCTCGCGCATTCTCGACACCGTTCGCGCAGACGGCTACGCCGCCGAGGATGGCGACGTCACTGCGGGGTTCGCTTCGGTTGCGGTGGCTGTGCGTGACCACGCCGGGTGGCCCGCAGCGGGCATCACCGTGACGTTCGAGCGCGACAGCATTTCCCGTTCGGAATGGCCGGCGCTCGCGGAGACGATCACGTTCTACGCGCGCGAGCTGTCGCAGCGCATTCGCGGAGTTGTTTAAACGTCCTTGCGTGCGAGCGCGGCCTGCACGGGCTTCGAGAAGATCAGCACAGTGACGACGATCGCGGGGATGAGCAGAATCCATCCGATGTCGGGCCGCGGCAGTACGCCCTGGAAGCTGCCGATGGCAACTGCGGCGAGCAGCACCTGCACAACGAGCGATGCTCCGCGCGTCCAGGCCTGACTGCGCCACACGCCCACAGCGATGGCAACGACCCAGACGGCGGCGATTCCGGAGACGATGGTGAGCGCTATCGCCGACGTAAACGAGTCAGCGGGCGCTACGAGCACCTCAAATATCAAAAAGATTGTGGCGGCAATAAGTGCCGCAGCTTCGACGCTGAGAGCGATAACCAACAGTAGTTGGCTGGGATGCCGGGGCACTCTAGCATTCGAAGTTTCCGTCATATTAACACCCCGTAAATTGCTCTCAGCAATATCCCATGCAAAACCATTGATTTGCATCTTTGTGTATGACAGTCTATTGGAGGTTGATGAGCGCCTACAGGGTCGTTGGTGCATCCCCCCTGACTTGCCCCCACCCGATTATTAAGGGCATTTGACGCGCGCGGATTTAATCCGAATCCAATCGCAACGCTATTAACAAGGAGTACCCCCATGGACTGGCGCGACAAAGCCGCATGTCTCACTGCTGACCCTGAGCTGTTCTTTCCCGTAGGAAACACCGGCCCCGCAGTCGACCAGATTGACAAGGCAAAGGCCGTTTGCGGCCGCTGCACCGTCACTGAGATGTGCCTCCAGTACGCGCTGGAAACCTCACAGGACTCCGGCGTCTGGGGCGGCCTCAGCGAAGACGAGCGCCGCGCACTCAAGCGCCGCGCAGCTCGCGCCCGCCGCGCCTCCTAAGCACACAGATTTTGCAGGGCATCTAGCACCCAGCATTACGGCCCGCGCCTCCCACTTACCGGGGAGGGGCGGGCCTTTCTCTTTCTCCCTGTGAATTCACCGGCATGGATATCGCGTGCTTTACTTGCGGATATGACGCTGAGCGGAACTCACGAGATCGTGACCCGCCCTTGGGCGGGTCAGGCGTCGAGCGCTCGCCCGTCGTCGAAGTTCACCATTGCGTTGGTCTCAGTGGCGCTTCCTGTCATCTACTTCGGCGGTGTATTCACCGTCCTGGCGATCAAGACCGGCTGGAACCCGTCCGGCTGGTTCAGCATCCTCGCGTGGATCGTATACGGATCCATCGTTCTCCCGTCGCTATTTTGGCTGGTGCTCGGTCGCATCCGATTTCGCAATCCCGTCGTCGACTTTGACGCGGCAACCGTTCGAATCGGACCGGACGTCACCCGCTTCGAGGAGATCGACTGCGCCTGGATTATTGAAGAGCTTCGGGAGCCGTACAACGTCTACTTCGTAGTGGCTGGCACGGGGCATCGGCACGTGCGCGTGTTTTTCCGCAGCGCGAGGGGGCCGGGGCTGTCTGAGACGAACCGACAAGTACTCGCGCAGCTGATCGAGCGAAGCAGTATCGAACTTCCCGACCTGCCGGTCGACCGATGGGATCCGAAGCGCAAGTTCATTGGCCCCGGCGAGCCCGACTACCTCACGAAGGAGCGGGCGCTCGCGCTCCTCGCCCCAACCGCCATCCCACGGCCCTGAGCGGCGCGCCCATTTGTGGGGCTGCGCGAGACTGCCAGGCACCCGCAACTGGGATCATGCGGCGCGTGTCAACCTCTACCGACCGCGAGCGGCTAGGCGTTGACTGCAACCCATGACTGGCTCCCACGAGATCGGCGCGTTGTCGTTCTGGCAGCGCGTGTGGACCGCTGGCTCGTCGCGCACGGGCAGCGGACTCCTGACGGCGCTCATAGTTATCCACCTCGCGTTTCAGTTCACCAATCGGATCCTGTGGGAGCACTTCGGCGCATGGTCGATCGCGCTGCTCGTCGCGTTCTACTTGGTGGCGATCGTTGTGCTCGTGATCGTCGGCCGCATTCGCAACCCTCCCCCGGTGATCGACTTCGACGCGGGGGTGATGCGCATCGGCTCCGAGGCAACACCGTTTGGCGAGATCACCGAGGCATCCGTCGCGCCGGTGGTGACGAAGAAGCGGGACGACCTCTACCTGCTCTTCGGCGGGCACAAGCGTCGGCACGCGATGGTCGCGCTGCGTGCACGTCGGGGCGCTCTTGGCTTGAGAGACAAAGAGATTCTGGCCGCGATGGTTGAGCGCAGCGACATCCACCTGCCTGAAGCGAAGTTTGACAAGTACGACCCGACGGGCAAGTTCGCCTGGATGGAGCAGCAGGGCTACTCAAGCAAGGACGACGTGCTGAAGGCGCTAGCCACCTAGGCGCGCGTAAGCCAGGTCAACGGGATCTCGATCGTGACCTCGGTGCCGGAGCCCATGAGGGTGTGCCAGTCGATAGTTCCGCCGAGCTCACCCTGGATGAGCGTGCGCACGATCTGGGTTCCGAGGCCCGAGCCGACCTTGCCCTCGGGAAGGCCAACACCGTTGTCGAGCACCTTGACGCTCAGGATCTCGTCGTCGCGCTCGGCAACGATCTCGACCTCGCCGTCGGTCTTGCCCGCGAGTCCGTGCTCGACGGCGTTGGTCACGAGCTCGGTAAGCGCGAGAGCGAGCGGGGTGGCGTACTCGCTCGGGAGGTTGCCGAAGCTTCCGCTCGACTTCGGGTGCACTGTCGTGTTGTGGCTTGAGGCGACCTCGGCGATGAGCAGCAGAACGCGGTCGAACACGGCGTCGAAGTCGACGTTCTGGCTGAGTCCCTCCGACAGGGTGTCGTGCACAACCGCGATGGCCGCGACGCGACGCATGGCCTGGCCGAGGGCCTCGCGCGCGACATCCGAATGCGTACGTCGTGCCTGGATGCGCAGGAGTGAGGCCACGGTCTGCAGGTTGTTCTTGACCCGGTGGTGAATCTCGCGAATCGTCGCGTCTTTGGTGATGAGCTCGCGCTCTTGGTGGCGCACCTCGGTCACGTCGCGGCAGAGAACCATGGCTCCGACGCGCTCACCACGATTTCGAATCGGGATGGCGCGCACAGAAACTGTTACGCCGCGGGCTTCGATGTCTGTGCGCCAGGGTGCGCGACCCGTGACGACGAGCGGCAGCGATTCGTCGACAACGAGGCGCCCGTGCAGCAGAGCTGTGGTGACCTCGGCGAGCGACTCGCCCTCGAGCTCGCCGGCGAAACCCATGCGGTTGAACGCGCTCAGGGCGTTGGGGCTAGCGAAGGTCACGATGCCGTCGACGTCGAGGCGGATGAGTCCGTCGGAGGCACGGGGCGCGCCGCGGCGCGGGCCGGTCGGGGCGCCGAGGTCGGGGAAATCACCCGAGGCGATCATGGCGAAGAGATCGTTGGCGCACTCATTGAAGGTGAGCTCCTGGCGGCTCGGGGTGCGGGCCTCGCTCAGATTGGTGTGGCGGGTGATGATCGCGACGGGGACCTCGGAGACGGCTGCACCGGTCGGCGAAAGGCGACGGACGACCGGCACGGCGCGCACGCGCGTGGGGGTCTCCTCGTACCAGGTGGGCGCACCGGAGTCGACGATCGAGCAGGTGTCGAAGCTCTGGGTGACCTGCTGCTTCCACTCGGGCTTGATCGCCTGGCCGACGAAGTCGCGGTAGAAGAGAGTCGCAGAGCTCGAGGGGCGCGCGTGCGCGACTGCGACAAAGGAGCCCTCGGCGTTGGGGACCCACAGTACGATGTCTGCGAAGGCGAGGTCGGCGAGAAGCTGCCAGTCTCCGACAAGAAGGTGGAGCCACTCGATGTCGGCGTCGCTGGAACGCCCCTGGGCCTGGACGAGATCACTGAGGGTCGACACGTTCCTAGGTTAGCCCGCTCGCTGCCCGGGCACGGAACCGTGGCCCGGGTTAGAACCCCTGCCGGCGGTCGCGGCCCGGGCCCGCGACGGCTTCGAGCCGCGCACGCAGCGACCTGCGCGACGGGTGCGGAGCCCGCGACGGAACGAGACGCGTGCGAACGAGCTGCTGGAGCGCCAGCCGCGCCGGGGACTTCGGTGCGACCTCCGCCAGCGAGCGACCGCTGAGCAACGCGGCATCCATCCCCGCTTGGTCGAAGGGCACAAGCACCGGTGAGTCGATGCTCCCGAACCGGGCGAGCGTCTGGCGCACCTGGCCGGCGGGGTCGAGACCGATCGCGCTTGCCCGCACCTTGTTCATCACAACCGTGATCGGCTTGGGCTGCGTGAGTTCGACGAGTTCGCCATGCGTGCGCAGAAACCGGGAGAGCCCGACCGGGTCGCTCGCACCGACCGCGACTACATGGTCGCAGTCGCGCAGCGACGTGATCGTCGACGCGTTGCGCCGCGGGGCGAAGAGGTCGCTCGAGATCTCCTCGTCGTTCTCGATGCTGAAGCCCGTGTCGATGACTGTGAAGTCCACCCAGCTCCGGCACTGCGCAATCACCGATGCCACTCGCTGGGTCGACAGCTCGGGCCACCGGCTCGGCTGGCCGATTCCGGTGAGGACCCAGAACGTCGCACCAGGGCCGGTGTACCGCTGGCCAATGCGCTCGAGTTCTGCGTGGGTGAGGCTGTCGGTTCCCGCGAGGCGGCACGCTGCCGCGAAACCCGGCGCCTCGTCGAGCATGCCCAGCGTCGGGGCAACCGATGCGCTGTGCGGGTCGGCGTCGGCCAGCGCGACCGAGAAGCCCGCGGCCGCGAGCTCGACGGCGATGCCGATCGCGACGCTCGTGCGACCGGGCGACCCCGCCGGACCCCACACCGCGATGACGCTCCCCCGCGGATCCTCGTGCGGCGCCTCCTCCGTCGCGGCACCGCCAAGCGCCGCGTCAATCTCCTGCCACTCCGCCCCGACCGGCAAAGTCTCGAACAGTCCCACCTCGCGCGCGTGGCGACGTTCGGCATCCGAATCAACAATTGCGAGCACACGGATGCCGCGGGCATCACATTGCGCGAGCACACCGGCGCTCAGAGTGGACGGTGCCGATGTCACAATCGCGAGCTCGGGCCGAGAGGCATCCAAACCCGCGACGAGCTCGAACGAGTCGGTCGCGCTCAGCACAACCTCGTGCCCATGCCGGCGGGCAGATTTTGCGAGCCGGGCAGCCACCGGCCGCGGAAGGGCGAGGGCGACGCGCACGACTCAGCCCTTCACGGGGATGCTCGTCGGCACAATCGACAGCGCGTCATCGTTCGCGACGGCCTCAAGCACTCGCGCGATGCGCAGTCTGGGCACAAGCACCTCGACCGTGCCCTCGGAATCGTCGACAACCAGCCCGCTCGAGTCAACGATGCGCACGACCGTCGCCGACGAGACGACGACAATCGGCGGGCCGTAGAGGCCGGATTCGAGCTCCCTCGCCGCCCAGATATCGACGGTCGAACCAGGGCCGATGGATGCGGGTAGCTGCTGGTTCACGGTGATCACCATCGATGACTGCGTGAGTCCTGCCGCCGACCCGACCGCCGACGCTGGCACCAGTTCGCCGGCCGCGATCGGTCGTGTCAACACAAGCCCGCCCTCCGGAACGTCGTCGGCAACGAGGTAGTGATCGAGCGCGCCGTCGACGCGCACACTCGTGACGACCAGGTCATCGGAGTCCACAATGTCGCCCGCGCTGAGCGGTGCCCGGGCAGCGAGCACGCGCACGCTCGTGTCCGCGCCGTTCACGATGAGGAACACACCGACCACCGAGGCGGCAATAAGCGCGAGCCCAATCGCGAAGCGAGGGTCGAACCAGAATCGTCTGCGCTGCGGAGCTTCTCTCGTCATCTGACCATCGTCTGCGCGCTCGCGACGGAAAGCGAAAGTTATCCACAGGCCGGTTTACGGATACCGGTTCCGTTCATAATCAGTGCATGGAACGACAGGATGCAACGGGACTCGCCCGTTTCCTCACCATCGCTGACACCGCAGAGGTGCTCAACATCTCTGCCAATCAGACCTATGCGCTCGTGCGATCGGGCGAGCTGCCGGCGATCCGTATTGGCGGCTCCGGGCGCTGGCGGGTCGAACGCTCGGTGCTTGAGGCGTACATCGAAGCGAAGTACGAGGAGTCGCGCCGCAGCAGCCTGTGGAACCAGTCCGACTTCGCCAGTGTCGTCGAACCCGTCTTCGGTCAGACCCGCACAAACACCACTTGGGACAGAGGCACAACCCGGTAGTGCACCACCACCGCCTCACGCCGAGGAGCGCCGCGCTCGTGAACAGCGAGGTCGAGGTGGTCGCGGCCGACGCGATCGATGGTGCCGAACAAGGGCCCGCGCGGCGTGCGCAGCTCAATCCCCGACCGGCGCCTGCACAGGTCGCGCAACACAAACGGCAGGCTGAGCCGCGCGGCGAGGGATTGTCCGCTCGTCTCGCCGGGCGTTGCATCCAAGCTCACGAGAATTTGTTCGCGTGGTAGCTGCAGGCTCGCGATCGCCGCGATGGGCACAATGCACTGCCCGCGTGATCGGTCGCCCACGACGTCTGCGGCGAACCAGTCTCGCCCGAACGTCGTCGGGCGGAGATTCATCACGGTGCCGTCGACGAGTTCAACGCGCAGGGCGTACGCACTGTCGCGCTCCTGCGCCTCGTGCAGCGAGATGATTCGGTCGCGCAACGACAGACGGCCGAGGCGCAAACGCTCCTCCTCGGCCTGGAGGTCGATCTCCTCGGCTCCGAGCTCGTGCTCGAGCTGACCCTCGAGGTCGTCGAACAGGTTGTCCCACCGCATTAGCCGACGGTAGTACCGCGCAATAACACAAATCGCGCGTTATCCACAGAGGGTAATCGCAGGGTGGACTTGGTCTCTCAATTCTGTTTTAGTGTCGTCACCCCAACGGGGGTATACCGCTCGTTTCACCCCTCCTTCGAACGCTGCCCATAGAGAACGGAATTACCGTGAGCACATCAGCGACGCAAGCAGAAACGATTGAACATCCGACGAGCCGAGGCCATGGCCCGCTCCCGTCGAAGCCGATTCGCCCCAGATTTTTGCCCGACGAGTTTTTCGGGCACCAACCGAGCCCGCGGGCAGAGCTCCCCGATCCGGAGCCGCTCCTTGAAAACCTCACTCGCTGCGTCATAGAGATACTCGCCGGAGCCCGCGAGCTCGAACAGATCTCGCGCTGGGTCAGCGACGACGTCTACCGGCACCTGCTCAAGCGGGTTGTACTCTCGTCGCGAGCGCGGCAGATCAAGGGCGTCGTCGCCAGCCGACCCGCGTTTGTGATCGGGTCGACGACCGTGTGCGAGCCGCGCGACGGCGTCGTCGAGGCCGTGGTCATCGTGCGGGGCCGCGCCCGGACGCGCGCCGTCGCCCTTCGGCTCGAAGGACTGGACGGACGCTGGCGCGCCACGGCGATCAACGTGCTGTAGTTCGACCCCGCGACATCCATGCGCGAAATTTCAAAACACCGGGCAGAGAGACCGAGAGCCGGTTTGTCATCCGAGACGGGGGTTGATTCCCGTCCTGGTTGACAAACCGGCTCCTGGTGTGGCGCGAGCGCCTACTTCTTTTTGTCCTGCGCCCTGCGCTGTGCGCGGTTCACCGGAGCGGCTGCCTCGTCGTCGGCCGGTTCGACTTTCTGGCCGAAGGCTCCGAGCGCGGGAGCCTGCGCTGCCTGCTGCTGCTGGGCGCGACGGGTCTCAGCCTGCTGCACCTGGCCACGCTGGTTGCGCACCTCGACCTCGCCCGCGGCATCCGCGTTGGGAGCCGAGTAGGAGAGGCGGTCTGCGGGAGCCTGGTTGCCACCGAGCCCCTTGGCGATGACCGTGGGGCCAGCGGCGCGGGTACCGTTGCCGGTCACCTCGACCTCGAGGTTGAACAGGAAGCCGACGGACTCTTCACGAATCTGGCCCATCATCGACTGGTAGAGAGCGAAGCCTTCACGCTGGTACTCGACCAGCGGGTCGCGCTGTGCCATCGCGCGCAGGCCAATGCCGTCTTTCAGGTAGTCCATCTCGTAGAGGTGGTCGCGCCAGCGGCGGTCGATCACGCTGAGCACAACGCGGCGCTCGAGCTCGCGCATGCCGGGCTCACCGAGCTGCGTTGTGCGGGCAGCGTAGGCGACCTTCACGTCAGAGAGAATCTCGTCGCGCAACATCTTGTCGGTGACCTTGCCACGCGCGCCGGCCTCGGTGAGAACCTCGTCGATGGTGATGCCGACCGGGTAGAGCGTCTTGAGCTCGGTCCAGAGTGCGTCGAAGTCCCAGTCGTCTGAGTGGCCATCGGCGGTGTGCACGTCGACGACCTCGGTGATGACGTCTTCGAGGAAGTGCGAGACGCGGTCCTGAAGGTCATCACCTTCGAGAATGTGACGGCGGTCGCCGTAGATGGCTTCGCGCTGGCGGTTCAGAACATCGTCGTACTTGAGAACGTTCTTGCGGATCTCCGCGTTGCGCCCCTCAACCTGCGACTGAGCAGATCGGATAGCGCGGCTCACGACCTTGGACTCGATAGCGATGTCGTCCGGAACGTTTCCACGACCCATCAGAGCCTCTGCGGCGCCCGAGTTGAACAGGCGCATAAGGTCATCCTGCAGCGACAGGTAGAAGCGGCTCTCGCCCGGGTCACCCTGACGGCCGGAGCGACCGCGCAACTGGTTGTCGATGCGGCGCGACTCGTGGCGCTCGGTGCCGAGAACGTAGAGTCCGCCGACCTCGACGACCTTCGCAGCTTCGGCTTCGACCTCGGTCTTGACCTGGGCGTACACGCCATCCCACTCGGCTTCGTAGTCTTCGGGAGAGTCGACCGGGTTGAGGCCCTTGTTGTTCATGTGCGCGACGGCGAGGAACTCTGCGTTGCCGCCGAGCATAACGTCGGTACCACGACCGGCCATGTTGGTTGCGACGGTGACGGCGCCGAGGCGACCGGCCTGTGCGACGATCGCAGCTTCACGCGCGTGGTTCTTGGCGTTGAGCACCTCGTGCTTGACGCCGCGGCGGGCGAGCATCTTCGAGAGCAGTTCGCTCTTCTCGACGCTTGTTGTTCCGACGAGAACGGGCTGGCCGTTCGCGTGACGCTCGACGATATCTTCGACGACCTGCTCGAACTTGCCCTGCTCGCTCTTGTAGACGAGGTCGGGCTGGTCCTTGCGCAGCATCGGCTTGTTCGTGGGGATCGCGACAACGCCGAGCTTGTAGGTCGCCATAAACTCGGCGGCCTCGGTCTCGGCGGTACCGGTCATGCCCGACAGCTTCGAGTAGAGACGGAAGTAGTTCTGCAGCGTGACGGTTGCGAGGGTCTGGTTCTCGGCCTTGACCTGAACGCCCTCCTTGGCCTCGATCGCCTGGTGGATGCCCTCGTTGTAGCGGCGGCCGACGAGAATACGGCCGGTGTGCTCGTCAACGATGAGCACCTCGCCGTTCATCACGACGTAGTCCTTGTCCTTCTTGAACAGGGCCGAGGCCTTGATCGAGTTGTTGAGGAACGAGATGAGGGGCGTGTTCGCCGACTCGTAGAGGTTGTCGATGCCGAGGTAGTCCTCGACCTTTTCGATGCCGGGTTCGAGCACACCAACCGTGCGCTTCTTCTCGTCGACCTCGTAGTCGACGTCGGCGACGAGCTTCTTGGCAAGGCCAGCGAACTCGGTGAACCAGCGGTTCGCCTCGCCCGATGCGGGGCCGGAGATGATGAGCGGGGTGCGAGCCTCGTCGATGAGGATCGAGTCGACCTCGTCGACGACGGCGTAGAAGTGGCCGCGCTGCACCATGTCGCTTGCCTGCCACGCCATGTTGTCGCGCAGGTAGTCGAAGCCGAACTCGTTGTTCGTGCCGTAGGTGACGTCGGCCGCGTACTGCACGCGACGCTCTTCGGGAGTCTGGCCGGAGAGGATGACACCGGTCGACATACCGAGGGCGCGAAGAACGCGACCCATCAGCTCCGACTGGTAGCTCGCGAGGTAGTCGTTGACGGTAATAACGTGAACGCCGCGCGAGGCGATCGCGTTGAGGTAGGCGGGAAGAACCGCAGTCAGGGTCTTGCCCTCACCGGTCTTCATCTCCGAGATGTTGCCGAGGTGCAGGTTTGCTCCACCCATCACCTGCACGTCGAAGGGGCGCATGCCGAGCGTGCGGCGCGCAGCCTCGCGAACCGCGGCGAAAGCCTCGGGCAGCAGGTCGTCGAGCGACTCGCCACTGGCGTAGCGCTCACGCAGTTCGACGGTCTCATTGCGGAGTTCATCGTCGGTGAGCGACGTGAAGTCGTCTTCGAGGTGATTGACGGCTTCTGCGTAATTCTTGAGGCGACGAAGCAGTCGACCCTCACCCACACGAAGAACGCGTTCGAGAACGTTGGCCACCGGTAACTCCACAATCTGTCGTGTCGTGCACGCCCACTGGCGCGCAGCCGACCTAATCCTACCCAGCATCCCAGTCGCAACCTGAGTTGTGGCTGGCCGCGGGTTACGCGCTGGGCGTACGACTTTAACGATAACGGGGGCGGATGTCGCGACATCCGCCCCCGTTGCTTGAATCTCTAGCGCCGCATGGTTTAGCGGCGACCTCCCGCTCCGGCGAGCTGCGCGTCGCGGGCTCCCGGCTCTTCGGCGTCTTCGTCGAGCCCGATCACGCCGTAGTCCCAGCCCTTGCGGCGGTAGACGACGCTCGGTCGGCGGGTCTCCTTGTCGATGAAGAGGTAGAAGTCGTGGCCGACGAGCTCCATAAAGTACAGGGCGTCGTCGACGGACATCGGCGTCGCAGCGAAGGTCTTCGTGCGAATGACAACGGGGCTGTAGACCTCGTCGTCGTCAATTTCTGTAGCGCTCACAACGTCGACCGCTCCCGTGCGCACCTTCTCGAGAAGCTCGGGAGCAGCGGGAGTGATGTCGATGTTGCTGAAGCCGCCACCGGCAGCCTCGTGGAGCGATGTCGGACGGTGCTGGCCGCGGTGGACTTTCTTGCGGTCCTTGGCCTGGCGGATGCGCTCAACGAGCTTGCCCATCGCGAGGTCGAAGGCCACGAACTTGTCGGAACCGCTGGACTCAGCGCGAACGAGGGGTCCGGGGCCGACGACGGTCAATTCGACCCGGTCGTCTCCACTGGAACCGCGCGTTTCGTGATGACGTGTGACCTTGATCTCGAATGCGATGGCCTTTTCGCACAAATGCGCGATGTGCTCGGCCTTATCTGTCGCATATTCACGGAACCGATCCGTAACGTCAACGTTGCGTCCGTTTACAGAAATTTCCATGGTGACCTCCCAGCCGTAGGACGCGCCGCCAAGTGGTACCAGGCGGTGAAACTGTCGCGCCTTTTCGCCCAACCTAGTCCTCGGTTCTGGCAATGTCACGAGAAATGGACAAGAACTCCATTTGTTCGGGGGCCGTGCCGTAGAGCTTCGGTGTGAACGCGAGCACGGCGGCGGCGCGCACCTCGCCACCCGCTGCACGGATCGCACGCGCGGCCTCGCCGAGGGTTGCGCCCGAGGTCAGCACGTCGTCGACGAGCAGGAACGCGCGGCCTGCGAGGGAGCTTTTCGCCCGCATCGAGCCGGCACGATTCACCGCGCGCGCCTCGACGCCGAGCAGCTTTTGCGCCCCACCCGCGCGCGCCGGAACGAGCACCCGCGACGCGCGCTGACCCGCGCGCCGCAGGAGGAGCGTCACGGGGTCGTAGCCGCGGCGGGCGAGGGACGCGCGGCTTGGCGGTGGGGATGCGAGTTCCAGACGGCTCGCGCTGGCTGCACGTGAAAGGGCACTGTCGAGCGCGGCGGCCAGCGGGCGCGCAAGTGCCGTGGCGACATCCGTTCGATCGTTCTCTTTGAACGAGAGGATGGCGCGGCGCACCTCCCCGTTGTACTCAAGTGCTGCCCACACGGGTGTTCCGTCGGGCAGCCGGTGTTCGGCCACCCGCGGCGTGAGGGCTGCGAGGCAGGGCACGCACAGGGCGCGATCGAGCGCGCCGCAGCCCGCGCACTCGACGGGCGACACGAGGGCGAGGGCATCGAGGAGAGCGCCGCGAATCTGCACCCTGTCATCGTCGTCGCCGGTTGCGCCGCTGCGTCCGCGATCGAAAAATCTGTGGAGAAGCCCTACTGCTGAGTGGCGATGAAGGAGGCGACTACGTCGGTCAGCTGCCAGGAGCTGCCTCGCGGTTGAAAGACCTGGCCGTCGCGGGTGAGCACGCGCAAGCCGTCGGTTCCCTCGACCCCGCCCACGATTGACACGCCGCCGGGCAGCTCACCGAGCGACTCGCTCGGGCCGCCAATGGTCCACGCCGTCACGCTCGTCTCGGCACCGGAGCGCGCGAGCGTCGCGACAGTGCGGTTATCTACCCAGGTCGCATCGATCGGCACACCGGCGTCCACGGGCAAGTACTGCAGTTCGCTCAGCCCGGTCGGCACGGAGTCCTGGCGGAGGATGCCTGCGACGGCGAGCCTTGGGCCACCGGTTGTGGTCAGGTAGAGCAGAATTCTGGCGCCGTCACGGGAGACGTCGATCGACACAACGCGGGCACCCGCGGGCAACGACGAGGCGATGTTGTGCGCGGCACCCTCGAAGTCAATGGCGCGCAGGCCCGAGGCGTTGGAGCGCTGCACCGACCAGATGTAGCCCGAGTTGTCGATCGACGGCGGCACAAGGCCCGGCCGACGGTCGACGCGCAGGGGTTCCGCGTCATCGGCGCCGACAGCGTAGACGCCGCCATCGCCGAGCACTGCAGCACGCTTGCCTCCGCGGGCGATGGTCGCAGCCTTTCCCGCGATGGCGATGATGCGCTCGCTGATGCCGGGAATCGTTGCGATGTCGCCGTTTGAGCTGTAGCCGAAAGCGTCATCCACGCGCACGAGCGGCAGCGCTTCGACCTCGGGGCTGGAGATCGCTCCAACCGTGTCAATGTCGGGAACCGAGAGCGGGGTTCCATCGACGGTGATAACAACACTCGAGACGTTCGCGAGACTCGACAGGCTCGCGAGCAGCTGCTGTCGCATCCGATCGCGGTCTGTATTGCTTGCCGAGCGAACCTCTTCGGTGAGGTCGACGCTCGCGACGCCCGAACTGATCGTTACAAGGTCGGGACCGAGACCGGTGCCCGCGGGGAAGGCGGAGAGCAGCACACCGTTGCCGAGCCAGCTGGCCTGGCCGACAAGCAGGGCAGCGACGACCTTCGAGCCAACACTCGACTGGTTGGGAAACCAGCGAACGTCGGGCACGAGGTACTTGTAGCTCGGGTCGAAGTAGTAGAGCGCGTACTGGCGAAAGACGTCGTCGAGCTGGCCGTCGGAGAGCACGATGCCGGGAGGCGCGAGGCTGATGCGCCACTCCTCGCCGACCTTGACGAGTTGGTACTCAAGGGTGCTCGAGCCGTTCGACTCCTTGTAGCGTCCGTCGGCGTCGACAATCGCCGAAGTGGTGAACTCGTACTCGATCTCCGTCTCGGAGACCTTTGTCGACGAGCCAGCGCTCGAACGCACGAGCACGATCTCGTCGGGGTCCCACTCCGAGCGGAACTCCTCGGTGAGAAACTGCTTCGCCACGTCGTACTTGCCCTGCGGGTTGGTTGCGGCGCGCACGAAGTCCTGAACGATCTCTTCCTGCGTGGCTCCCTCGCGCGGGCCCTGCGGCGCGAAACCGATCTCGACCTCGACCTCGTCATCGACGAGCTCGCCGGCAACCGGGCCGCCACCGGTGGGGATGCCACCACAGCCCGCGAGCAACATGCCCGTGACGACAACAGCGACGAGTGCAGCAGAACGACTACGCATCGGAGTCCTCCCTCTCGGGGAGCGCCTCGACCGGGGGCAACTCCATTGGCGACGAGTGCAGCTCAACGCCGCGCTCGCGCGGCAGGGTCAGTCGGAAGCACGAGCCCTCCCCCGGTGCCGACCAGACCTCGAGCCAGCCGCCGTGCAGAACGGCGTCTTCGAGCGAGATCGCGAGCCCGAGACCGGTGCCGCCCGTGACACGCTGGCGGGACGGGTCGGCGCGCCAGAACCTGTCGAAAACGCGGTCCATCGCCGCGGGCGTCATTCCAACGCCGTAGTCGCGCACGGCGATCGCGACGGCGTGTTTGTCGCTGTCGACGTGGATAACGATGGGTCGGCCCTCGCCGTGGTCGATGGCGTTGCCAAGCAGATTCTGCAGGATGCGACGGATGCGCCTCGAATCGACGTCAGCCTCGAAGTACCCACCCGGCGCCACGACCCGCAGGTCACTGCCCTTGGACGCCGCGAGCGTCGCTACCGATTCAACAGCGTCTTCAACAAGCCGCACGAGGCTCGTTGGCTCGGTCTCCATGTCGACGGCGCCCGCGTCGTAGCGGCTCATCTCGAGCAGGTCGGCGAGAAGCAGCTCGAACCGCTGCACCTGCGTGTGGAGCAGCTCGGCTGTGCGCGCCGTCGCGGGCGGGAAGGTGTCGCGCTGGTCGTAGAGCACGTCGCCCGCGAGCCGGATCGTCGTGAGCGGCGTGCGCAACTCGTGCGAGACGTCGGAGACGAAGCGCTGCTGCACCTGCGACAGGGCGGCGAGCTTGGTGATCTGGTTCTGCAGGCTTGCGGCCATTCCGTTGAAGGACCGGGCAAGCGTGGCGAGAACGTCTTCGCCCTTCTCCGGGATGCGCACCTCGAGCTGGCCGGCGGCGAGCTTCTCGCTTGTCTCGGCAGCGATGCGCACGGGGCCGACGACGAGACGCACGACGATGTAAGTGACAGCACCGATGAGGATAACGAGCGCGAGGCAGCCGAGCCACAGCGTCTGCTGGATGAAGTTCAGAGTCTCTTGTGTGTCATTGAGGTTGTAAACGAGATACATCTCGTACTTGCCCGAATTGGGCACCTGCAGCGCGGAGCCGACGACAATTCCAGGATCGACCGTGCCGTCTTCCTGCGGCAGCGAGACCGACTGCCAGTACTGCCGGCGTTCGGTCGAGTCGGCGACAAGCTTCTGCAGCTCGGGGCTGATGATGGCGTCGGCGTCGAGGGTCGGGCTGACCTTGTCGATCGGGATACTCGCACCGGACTGCCCGGCGGTGCGCATGATCGCAATGAGCGTCGACTGGTCGGGGCTCGATGCCGACTGCAACGCCGCCTGAGCCGCGTTGTCCATCGCGCGCTCGAGGTCGAGGCCGACGGAGTCTTCCGTCGCGTCGAAGCGGTTCTGCGCGGCGACGTTCGAGCGCTCCGAGCTGCCGAGGGCCGAGTCCAGGCGGGAGGTGAAGAGGTTGTTGCCAACACTGAGTGCCATGTAGACGCCGATGATGCCCACGGCGAGCGCGGAAAGCGCGACCGAGATCGCAACCGTGCGCAATTGCAGCGACGCCCGCCAGAGCCCGGCAAGGCGACGCCCCCAGGAGCGCCAATTGAGATCGAACACTGGAATCTAGGCTGTGCTGCCCGCGCGGTAGCCGACGCCGCGCACGGTCATCACAATGCGGGGGTTATCGGGGTCGACCTCGACCTTGGCGCGCAAGCGCTGCACGTGAACGTTCACGAGCCGGGTGTCGGCCTTGTAGTGGTAACCCCAGACCTGCTCGAGCAACATCTCGCGAGTGAAGACCTGCTGCGGTTTGAGCGCGAGCGCGAGCAGCAACTCGAACTCGAGGGGTGTGAGGTTGATGCGGTCGTCGCCGCGGCGAACCTCGTGGCCCGCGACATCCAAGCTCACGTCACCGACGGTGAGCGAACCGGTGGGCGCATCGGGAGTCGGGCGCAAGCGGGTGCGGATGCGCGCAACGAGTTCCTTGGGGTTGAACGGCTTGACGACGTAGTCGTCTGCGCCGCTCTCGAGGCCCTTCACAACATCAGACGTGTCGCTCTTCGCGGTGAGCATAATGATCGGCACGCCCGACTCTTCGCGAATGCGTGCGCACACCTCGATGCCGTCGATTCCGGGAAGCATCAGGTCGAGAAGAACGAGGTCAGGCTTTGCGAGATGGAACGCCTCAACGGCACCCGTGCCGTCGGCACAAAAAAAGGGCTCGAAACCCTCGGTGCGCAGCACAATTCCGATCATCTCCGCAAGTGCGGTGTCATCGTCGACTACTAGAATTTTGGCGTTCATAGCCCTCATCGGTGATCGGCCCGGTCGTTTTGATGCCGGAGCTTTCGCATAAGAGTAGTCGAGTGTGAAAGCATGAATGTCGTGAGGCCTCGTGTGTGAGGCTTAGTCAAGTGCTTTCAGCTTCGGACGATCGACCCAGGGGGCATTACCGGTGACGGACAACAACCAGTGGCAGTCCCCCGCGGGCTCGCCCACGCCACCGCCCGCGCCCTACGGCCCGCCCTCGCAAGCAACTCCGGCAACTCCGGCAACGCCGCCTCCGCCGCCCGCGGGTTATGGGCCGCCCGCGCCAGCATCTCCGCCGCCACCACCCGCGGGTTACGGCCCGCCCGCGCCCGCAACGCCGCCACCGCCCGCCTCACCCGCAGGCTACGGCCCTCCCGGTGCGTACCCGCCGCCGCCCGCTCTCACCTTCGGACCCAACTACACCGCACCCTCGCTCGGCACGGGTGCCGGCCAGCCCGGCTGGACGCCGCCGCCGAAGCCCGGCCTAATTCCGCTGCGCCCGCTCGGGTTCGGCACGCTGCTGGGAGCATCCTTCCAGGTCATGCGCCGCAACCCCAAGCCGACCCTCGGCGTTGCCCTGCTGTTCAATGGCGCCGTGATTCTCATTCTTGGCGCGATCATCGGATTCGTCGCGTTCAGCCTGTTTGGTCGCATCCAAAGCTCGACGATTGAAGACAACCCCGAGATCGTTGCGGGTGCGGTCGGCGCCGGTGCACTCGCCGCACTGATCCCTGTCGCGCTGTCTGTTGTCATCGCCGCGATCATCCAGGGCATCGTCTCGCTCGAGGTCGCGCGCGCGACCCTCGGCGATCGGCTCACGTTCTCCGGTCTGTGGAAGCTCGCGAAGGGCCGCATCGGCGCGCTCATCGGCTGGTCGGCCCTGCTCATTGCCGCCTGGCTCGTCGCACTCATCATTCTTGTGCTGCTGATCACCGCGGTCGCGGTTGGCGCGGGCGACTCCGGCCCCGGTCTCGCCGTCTTCTTCGGCATCATCACCGTGCTCGGCGGCGTGGTTGTGTCGTTCTGGATCAACACAAAGCTCTGCCTCGTGCCGAGTGTGCTGATGCTCGAGCGCGTCACCCTGTGGGCGGCGATCGGTCGTTCCTGGTCACTCACCCGCGGTTACTTCTGGAAGACCCTCGGCATCACCCTGCTCGTCAACGTGATCGTGCAGACCGCCTCGCAGATCATCTCGGTGCCGATCAGCCTCGTCTCGACCCTCGCGGGCAGCCTCATCAACGTCAACGGCGAAGAAGAGACGGCCATCGCCGTCGGAGGCATCACCCTCGCGCTCTCCGGAGTTGTCAGCATCGTCATCGGCGCCGTCGCGAGCGTGCTCGCCTCGTCGGTTGTCACGCTCATCTACATCGACATCCGCTTCCGTAAGGAGGGGCTCGACCTCGAACTCTCCCGCTACACGGAGGCTCGCCAGGTCGGCGACTCGAGTGTCACAAACCCCTACGAGCGCGATTTCGGCATGAAGCCGGCGCAGCCCGCAAACGATTCACCGTGGGCGTGATTGCACTGATCCGTTTTCTCACTTCCGTGCCGGTGGATCCGGACGCCCCCGAAGCCCAGCAGTGGCTGCGCGACGAACTCGCCAAGCCCGAGTACGAGGCGGCGCGCCCGAACTGGTTTGACAGGCTGTCATCGGCATTCTTCGAATGGATCGGCAGCCTCACCACCGACGGCGGCAGCGGCCCTCCCGGAACCGGCCTTGTGATCATCCTCGTCATCGTCGCGGCGATCATCATCATCGCGTTCCTCATTTTTGGCCTGCCGCGTATCAACCGTCGCAGCCGCATCACCGGAGTGCTCTTCGGCGACGACGACGCTCGCACCGCTGCGACGATGCGCAAATCGGCGGAAGACGCGGCACGCGACAGCGACTACGCCCTCGCGATCGCCGAGATGTTCCGCTCCATCGCCCGCGGCCTCGCCGAACGCACTGTGCTCACCACAAGCCCCGGAACAACGGCGCACGACTTTGCGGCACGTGCCGGTGCAAGGTTCCCCGACCACGCGGTGGCATTGGATGTCGCGGCCATCGCCTTTGACGAGGTGCGCTACCTCGACCGGCCGGGCACTTCCGAGCAGTACGCGGCTGTTGCCGAGCTCGAAACCAACCTGCGCGCGGCAAAAGCCGTGCTGACGGCGGTGAACTCGTGACCTTTGTGAACACAACAACCGACTACGAGATGCTCACGCCGACCGCGCGGGTGCGCGTGCGCCGCTGGGTGTACTGGGTCGCGGCCTTCACTGGTGTGCTGCTCATCGTGCTCGTCGGGATGCTCTTCAACGGCTCGACAAAACTCGGCGGTGCTCTCGAGGGCGACAACGCCGGACCGGCCGGGGCTAAGGCGCTCGTCGAGGTGCTGCGCCAGCAGGGTGTCGAGGTCACACTCACGTCGACACTCGACGCCACCGAAGCTGCGATCACCGACCCCGCGAACACCACACTCTTTCTCTACGACCGTGACGTGTTTCTCGACGAGTCGCGGTACGAGGCCGCTGTCGACCTCGCCGATTCGCTTGTACTCCTCGACCCGAACTATGCGGTGCTCGAGTTCGCGGCACCCGGCGTTGCTCCCGCGGGAGTCGTCGACGGAACGGTGACGGCGCAGTGCGACGTCTTCGCGGCAACCCAGGCAAACGAGGTAGCGAGCGACGGTGTTGGGTTCCGCATTCTTGAAGACGCCTATACCACCAACGCCACAATTGACGGCTGTTTCCCCGCCGGCGGTGACGACAACGACGTCTACTCCTTTGTGCGTGTGCAGAACGACGACACGACGGTCTCGGTGCTCGGAACAACCACCGCATTCACCAACGAGTTCATCTCCGATCGCGGCAACGCTGCCCTCGCGCTCAACGTCTTCGGCGAGAAGAAGCACCTCGTCTGGTACATCCCGGGCATCGGTGACCTTCTCGGCGAGACGGCACCCACCCTCGGCGAGCTCAGCCCGTCGTGGGTCACCCCGGCGATTCTCGCCATCATCCTCGGTGGCATCGCAGCGGCGATCTGGCGCGGTCGACGATTTGGCCCGCTCGTGATCGAGAACCTGCCGGTTGTTGTGCGCGCAAGTGAAACCATGCGCGGCCGCGCTCGCCTGTACCAGGCCAACTCGAGCCGCCTGCACGCGCTCGACGCCCTGCGCATCGGCACTATCACGCGGCTCGGCGCGGCCTGCGGGCTGCCCCGGGTGGCGAGTGTCGACGACGTGATCGCTACGGTTTCGCGAGTGAGTGGCCGCGACATCCAATCGGTGCGTTCGTTGCTTCTCGATGCCGAGCCGCCCACCGACCGCGACCTCGTCGCTCTCTCTGACGACCTGCTCGAACTCGAGCAGCTCGTCGCCTCCCAGCTCAAGCCCGTCTGACCTTCCCACTAACGAAAGTGAATGCCGCAATGAACGAACAGGATCTCCGCGACGCCTTTGCGCGCGTGCGCACCGAGGTGGGCAAGTCGGTCGTCGGCCAGGATGCCGCCGTCACCGGACTGATGATCGCGCTGCTCTCCGGCGGACACGTGCTGCTCGAGGGTGTGCCCGGCGTCGCGAAGACGCTGCTCGTGCGCACACTGAGCCACACGCTCAAGCTCGAGACGACGCGTGTGCAGTTCACCCCCGACCTGATGCCCGGCGATGTCACCGGCTCCCTCGTCTACGACGCGAAGGCCGGCGAGTTCGAGTTTCGCAACGGGCCGGTGTTCACAAACATCCTGCTCGCGGACGAGATCAACCGCACGCCCCCGAAGACGCAGTCCGCGCTGCTCGAGGCGATGGAAGAGCGCCAGGTCTCGGTCGACGGTGTGAGCCGCAAGCTGCCCGTGCCGTTTATGGTCGCCGCGACGATGAACCCCGTCGAGTACGAGGGCACCTACACACTGCCCGAGGCTCAGCTCGACCGCTTTTTGCTCAAGCTTGTGCTCGACCTGCCGGAACGCACCGACGAGATCGAGGTGCTCACGCGCCACGCGGCCGGCTTCAACCCGCGCGACCTCGCAGCCGCCGGGGTCACCGCCGTTCTCGACGCCGACCAACTCGCCGCAGCCCAGGGCTTCGTCGCCCAGGTCGGTGCGAGCGCCGACGTCATCGGCTACGCGGTCGACCTCGCGCGCGCCACCCGCCAGAGCCCCTCGGTGAAGCTCGGCGTCAGCCCGCGTGGAACAACCGCCCTGCTCGGTGCCTCAAAGGCGTGGGCCTGGCTCAACGGCTCGACCGCGATCACGCCCGACCACGTGCAGGCGATGGCGCTGCCCGTGCTTCGTCACCGGCTGCAGCTTCGCCCGGAGGCAGAGCTTGAGGGCGTCTCCGCCGACGCGATTCTCCGCTCGATCCTCCAGCAGGTTCAGGTGCCGATCTAACCATGGCCGTTTCCGGGTACTTTGTGGCTCTCGTGTTTGCGGGGGTGATTCCGATCGTGCTCACGGGCGAGCCGTTATGGCTTGCTGCGTGGATCGGCGTTGTGCTCATTCTTGGCACAGTGGATGTCGCGCTGGCCGGCTCGCCCCGCAAGCTCGGTCTCGAGCGCACGCTCCCCGGTGCGATCCGCCTCGGTGAGAGCGCTGAAGCGACCCTGTACCTGACAAACAACGGTTCGCGGCGGGTGCGCGGTTCGGTGCGCGACGGCTGGCCGCCGTCAGCCGGCGCGCTGCAGACCCGTCGCGCTGTGAATATTCCCGTCGGTGAGCGCCGCGCGCTCACGACTCGTCTGACGCCCTTCCGTCGCGGGGAACGCCGAGCCGCGCACATCACTGTGCGCTCGTTCGGGCCGCTGAGACTCATCGCCCGCCAGGCCACCGCGCGCCTCGGTGGAACCGTCACGGTGCTGCCGCCGTTCAACTCGCGCAAGCACCTGCCGTCGCGACTTGCCCGCCTGCGCGAACTCGACGGTATGACGAGCGTGATGGTGCGCGGTCAGGGCACCGAGTTCGACAGCCTTCGCGACTACGTGCGCGGCGACGACGTGCGCTCGATCGACTGGCGCGCGACGGCCCGTCGAAAGGACTTGGTCGTTCGCACCTGGCGCCCGGAGCGCGACCGGCGGGTTGTTATCATCGTCGACTCCGGACGCACCTCGGCCGCCCGCATCGACAACGAACCCCGCATCGACACCGCGTTCGAGTCGGCACTCCTCCTTGCCGCTCTCGCCTCACGTGCCGGCGATCGCGTCGACCTCGTCATCTTCGACCGCCGTGTTCGCGGACGCGTGCAGGGCGCCACCGGCCCCGACCTCCTCAACCGCATGGTCACAACGATGGCGCCCATCGATCCCGAGCTCATCGAGATGGACTGGAGCGCCGTACCCGGCATCGTGCGGTCGGTGACCTCGAATCGGGCGCTGGTTGTGCTCGCGACATCCATCGACGCTGCCGGCGCTTCTCGCGGACTGCTGGGCGTGCTGCCCCAGCTCGCGCGCAAGCACACGGTCATCGTCTCGTCGGTGACCGACCCCGCGGTGATCGAGGCGACCCGCGACCGCGGAACGAGCACCGAGGTGTACAGGGCCGCGGCTGCCGAACGCGCGCTGCTCGACATCTCGCGGGTTTCTGCAGCGATCCGTCAGCTCGGTGGCGAGGTTGTCACGGGTGCGCCCGCCGACCTTCCACCGGCTCTCGCCGACGCGTATCTCGCGTTGAAGGCGGCCGGCCGCCTCTAGTAGTGAAGGCGACTCAGGAGTAGCTTTTTCTCAACCGCAACTGAGAAAGGCACGCTCATGGCAGACACAGTCGTCAACGCCGATATCGGCCTCGACACAACACCCGGCATCGGCAGGCGCATCGCAGCCGAAATCTTCGGAACCTTCACCCTCGTCTTCGGACTCGTCGGCACCGCGCTCTTCGCGTCAGCAAACGTCGGCTGGCTCGGCGTCTCGCTCGCGATCGGCATCACGGTCATCGGGGCCGCGTACGCCGTCGGGCACATCTCCGGCGGGCACTTCAACCCGGCAGTCACAATCGGCGCAGCTGCCGCCGGGCGGTTTGCCTGGGCCGATGTTCCCGCCTACGTGGGCGCCCAGATCATCGGTGGCCTGCTCGGCACAACAATCATCTTCGCGATCGCCGCCGACGGACCGGCAGGGTTTCTCGCAGACGCGCAGGCCGCGGGCTTCGCGTCAAACGGGTGGGGCGAGCACTCCCCCGGCGGCTTCGGAATCGTCGCCGTCGCGATTACCGAGCTCGTGCTCACCGCGCTGTTTGTGCTGATCATTCTCGGCGTGACCGACCGCCGCGCTCCCAGCGGATTCGCCCCGCTCGCGATCGGCCTGTCGCTCGCGCTCATTCACCTCGTGTCGATCCCGGTGAGCAACACCTCGGTCAACCCGGCCCGCTCCATCGCGACGGCCGTCTACGGCGGCGCCGAGAACCTCGGCCAGCTCTGGCTCTTCATCGTTGTGCCGCTACCGGGCGCGCTGATCGCCGGGTTTGCGTATGGGCCACTGTTTGAGCGGGTACGGCGAAACTAACGTCGGCGGATTCGTATCGGGCTCTCTTGCCCCCGCTGCTGCCCGTGTTGCACGCTCGATCGCGCAGTCTGACTGAGCTGCACGATTCGAGAACGCATGTTTCGACAGGATTCTCGTTGCCAATCGCGAGAAGCGACTTGTCTGTCAGAGATCAGTTCTTCGGCGCACGTCGAGATTTAGAGGCTTGCCAGCACGGCAGGTGTCGCTTGCCCCTCACTCACCTGGAGCATGAGCCACGAGGCGCGCCCCGCGAGGGAACGAGCGGAAACCCCAGCACCTCGATTTTTTTCTATGATCTCATTTAGTAGCGCCGACAATAGAACTGTCGAGTGTAAGTAGGTCGCGTTCATTCCGTAAGGAGCTACCTTCCCGGCATGAACTATCTGATTCCTCACGTCGTAGAGTCGTCGCAACGACGTCGCTAGCTGGTCTCGAATTGCAACGACTTCGTGGGCGTCTAGGCCACGCGCGCGCTGCAGTGCGACTGCTCCAAGCGTGGCGCCAACTTCGAGGTCGCGCGTAGCAATCGCGCTCTCGATCATCACCGCCTTCTCAGCTTGGCTTGCTTTACGAAGGTCAGTTGCCAGCGAGTCGGTGGCAGCCCGTGCGTGACCGGTGGCGAGACTCAGGAACGCGTCACGCGCATAGACACATGTCAGGACATCGGCCGCACGGTCGGCGACCGCAGCCAACGCACCGAAGTCCGACTCATCAGCGAATAGTGTTTCGAGGACGGCCCATGCAGCGATGGACGCAGCTCGCACTGACGTTCTGTCTCCGGCAATCAAAAGGTCAAGAGCGGCTTCCAACTCATCACTCAAACTTTCGAATAGCCTCGACCCTCCATCAGCATCCAGGGCAGGGAAGCGCACCCGAGGCTCTGGCGAAAGATTGATTTTGGTGTGCCACGCGCCGGGCATGACCCACGCGTCAAGTTGCGGAACGAATTTTCGCACTCCGCCGGCCGCGCGGTGGCGGATGATAATCGCTTGCAGATCTCGTTCGACGGCCTCGATCGCGGAGTACTTGTCAATGGTTTGTGCGCTGAATTCAAACCCTCCGCGATGGGAGGGAACCGCGATGCCGGGAAAGCGACTTGCGAACCGAATTCGGAAATCCTCCGGACTGAGTAACGGCGCCACATTCACATTGAAGCCACGCCGTCTTGATAAAGGCACAAGGAATGTCCAACCCACACCGCTCTCCGAGACGCTCTTAGCGGCCTCAAATACTTCAGCGAGAGATTGAACTTT
>Ga0247805_1000062_pt1 | contig 94733 bp, 85 predicted proteins | sample UWRJL044104R1_FD_180930 | JGI IMG/M metagenome (GOLD analysis project Ga0247805, IMG submission 180930) | Plant litter microbial communities from Arlington Agricultural Research Station in Wisconsin, United States - UWRJ-L044-104R-1 | ecosystem: Environmental > Terrestrial > Plant litter >...
CGGGTAGCCACCGGTAACCGGGTGGTCGGCGAGGAACACGATGGGCTCGCCCGACGGGGGCACCTGGATGGCTCCGACGACCGCGCCCTCGCTCGGCAGGGATCCATTGCGGCTGTCGAGGGTCGCACCCTCGAGGCGCACGCCGACGCGGTTGGTTTCGGTTGACACGCGCCACCGGGTCGTCGCGAAGAGGACGAGGTCGTGCTGGCTGAAAACATCGTGCCGCGGACCCCAGTGGAAGTCGACAACCGGCGTAACGGCGTGCACGCGCGCGGGCGCTGCAACGGGAGAGCCCTGCGATGGCGGCCCGGTCGCGACGCGCTGGCCAGCAACGAGGGGCGGGGTTCCGATGCGAGCGAGCGAATCCCACGACACCGACCCGAGCACCTCGGGCGCGCTGAATCCGCCATCGACCGCGAGATAGCTGCGCATGCCGGTAGGGGGCGTACCGATCGACAGGGTGCTGCCCGCGGGCAGCCAGAACGCGCGGGCGGATGCCGGCTCCCCGTCGACGGTGACGGGTGCGGGTGCGCCGGTCAGCGACATCCATCGCCCGGCGTATGCGGAGGCGTCGAGCGAGGCAACCAGGCCACCGAGGGTGAGCTCGATGGTGGCCGCCGATGCGGGGTTGCCGACCGCGCGATTGGCCGCACCATGGGCGTCCCGATCTGCGGCGCCCGAGGTCGTCACACCGAAGTGCGCATACCCGGGGCGGCCAAGATCCTGGAGGGTCGTGAAAAGGCCCGGGTGCTCGACGATGAGGCTCATGCGCGCACAAACCGGATCGTGTCGCCGACGTCGAGGCGCGCGGGCGGGGTGGCGGCGAGATCCCAGGCGATGAAATCCGTTGTGCCGATGATCGTCCAGCCGCCGGGGGTGCCGCCGGGGTAGATCACCGTCTGGCCGCCGGCGATCGCGACGCCACCGACCGGGGTGCTTGTGCGCGGGGTGTCGCGGCGCGGAACCTGCAGCGGCGCGGGCGTTCCGTCGATGTAGGCGAACCCCGGCGCAAACCCGAAGAAGGCGACGACGTGGTCGGCCGAGGAGTGCAGCTCGGCGATCGCGGCAACGGAGAGCCCGGTCGAGGCCGCGAGCGACCCGATGTCGGCGCCGTCGTAGCGCACGGGGATCTCGATGACGCGCGAGGTGCCCGCCGCGAGTGACGCAGACAGGTCGAGCGTGTCGAGCGCCGTGCCGACGAGCGAGCCGTCGGCGGCGTCGCGAACAGTCACGAGCACGGTGGTCGAGGCCGGCACAACGTCTTCGAGAACCTGTGCAACTGACGATGCCCGAATGCGCGCCGCAACAGCGTGAGCGGCTCCCGGGCCGTCGAGCTCGAGTAACCACCCCCGGTCGCCGGCGCGCAGCAGGCGCGTCATGGCTAGCCGATCCCCACGATCTCAACGCCGGAACCCTCGAGCGCCGCACGCACAGCACGCGCGATGCCCGCAGCGCCCGGAGTGTCGCTGTGTACACAGACGCTCGCGACCTCGCCGAGTGCGACAACCTCGCCAGAAATCGCGATGACCTCGCCAGCGGTGACCATCCGAACGGCGCGCGCAGCGGCCTCGGCCGGGTCTGTAACAACCGAGTTCGCGACCGAACGTGCAACGAGCAGCCCGTCGGGCTGGTAGGCGCGATCTGCGAAGACCTCGGCGAGCGGGGTGAGGCCGCGGGAGACCGCGAGGTCCCACATCACGGTTCCCGGCTGGCAGAGGATCGGCAGCGTTGCATCGAACAACTCAACGGCGTCGACGATGGATGTCGCGTGCCCGAGGTGATGCGCCGAGGTGTTGTAGAGAGCCCCGTGAGCCTTGATGTAGCTGACGCGCCCGCCCGCGGTGTGTGCCATCGCCTGCAGCGCACCGAACTGGTACAGCAGGTCGTTGGTGAGCGCTGCGGACGGAACGTCGACAAATCTGCGTCCAAACCCGGCGAGATCGCGATAGGCAACGTGTGCGCCGATGGAGACGCCGCGCGCAACGGCAGCCTCGCAGGTTGCACGCATGATCGATGGATCGCCCGCGTGGAAACCGCAGGCGATGTTCGCGGCCGAGATGACCTCGAAGAGCGCGTCGTCGTCACCGAACGACCAGGCGCCGTAGCCCTCGCCGATGTCGGAGTTGAGCGCGATGCTCATGCCGCTGCCCGTTCAGTCACCCAGCGGCGGAATCGATCGCCGTGGCTCACCGGGTCGATGAGCAGTAGCGGAGTTCCCGCAACGTTGCCCGGTTCGGTGCGTGCGTGGATGAACCACGGTCCGGGCTGCTGAAGGGCGGTGGCGAGGGCCGCATCGAGGCCGACCTGATCGTCGACGCGGAGCACAGCGAGGCCGACCGACTCTGCGATCGCGCCGAGGTCGAGACGAGCGGCCTGCGTCGGGATTCCCGCCGTTGAGGCGTACACACCGTTATCAAGAAGCACGATCACGAGGTTATCCGGCGCGAGGTAGCCCGCGGTTGCCGCGGCGCCGAGGTTCATCAGGAGCGAGCCGTCGCCCTCGACGCAGACCGCGCGATCGAGCGAGCTGCCAGCGAGCACCTGGGCGAGGCCCGTTGCAACAGACACGGCGAGGCCCATGGCATCGAGCAGGTAGAGGTGGTTGTCGGTGTCTGCGACCGAGGCGAGCTCGCGGCTCGTTGCCGCGCACGTCGCGACGACGGGTAGCTCAGTAGTGCGAGCGACGATTGTTGTCAGTGCTTCGATTCGTTTCATGCTCGTGCCTTTGCGTCTCGGTGGTCGAAGAATTCCATCAGTACTACGACGGGGCGGAACGTCATTTGCGCGTGCTTGCCCGCCTCGACGACCGTTGCGTGCCAGTCCTCAAGGTCGTTGCGGCGGTCGAGCGAGAACACGGGAATGGATGCCGCGCGCAACAGCTCGGGCACGGGCGCCGAGATGCTGTGGATCATCGAGTTGTACTCGCCGAGCCCACCGCGCGTGTTCGCGACGATGAGCAACGGCAGGTGGTACGACACGGCGAAGGTCGTGAGCGCTGTCAGCGAGTTGCCAAAGCCGTTGTCCTGCATAACGATGACGCCGAACTTTCCCGCGAGCGGGTAGGCGCCGACGATGCCAACGGCCTCTTCTTCGCGCGACACAGGGAAGACGGGCATGGCGTCGGTTGCGACATCCACGAGTCCGTTGATGATGCCCGCGATGCTCGCACTTGGCACGTACGCGATGCCGGCCGGGTCGAGAGCGAGGATCGCCTCGACGACGGTTTCGTGCCGCTGCTGGGTGAGCGTTTTTTCGGTGGTTGTCACGCGGGGATTCCTGTCAGTCGAGTGGACGAGGTGAGTGCGGCAACGAGGCGCGTTATGCCCTCGGCGAGGTCGTCGAGCGCGCACGCGTACGAGATGCGCAGCGAGTATTCGCCGCCGGTCTCGTCGAAGGCCGTGCCGGGCACAAGTGCGACGTGCTGTTCGTCGAGCAGGCGCAGCGCGAACTGCGGCGCGGGCTCGGCGAGGTTGGGGGAGTACGTCACATACAGGTAAAAGGCGCCGTCGGGCGCCGAGACACTGACGCCCTCGATGCCCGTGAGCAGCGCGAGGCCGGCGGAGCGACGGTCGTCGAACGCCTGGCGCATCGACTCCATCTCGCCGCGAGCGTCGCGAAGTGCCGCAGCGGCACCGGCCTGCAAAAACGTCGGCGGGCAGACGGTTGTGTACTGCCGAACGCGCAGGCACGGCGTGATGAGTTCGCTCGGCCCGGCGATCCAGCCGAGACGCCATCCGTCCATCGCGAAAGCCTTGGCGAAACCGCCGACGACGAGCGTGCGCTCGCGCAGCGTATCGATGGTGGCGGGCGACAGGTGCTCGGCGTTGCCGTAGACGAGGTCGGCGTAGATCTCGTCTGACACAAGCAGCGCGTTGGTCTCCGCAAGAACAGAAGCGAGGCGATGGATGTCGCCTGCCGGTACTACCGACCCGGTCGGATTGTTGGGCGTGCAGAGGATGACCATGCGGGTGCGCGGTGTGATGGCACCGGTCAGAGCGTCAAAGTCGATTGCGTAGTTGTTGCTCGCATCGAGCTGGATCTCGACCGGGGTAGCCCCGGCGAGACGGATGCACGACTGGTAGTGCGACCACGCCGGAACCATAACGATCACCTCGTCGCCCGGGCCGCAGTAGGCCATGATCGCGAGCATTATCGCCTCGTTGGCGCCGATCGTTACGAGGATCTCGTTCGCCGGGTTGTAGCGGGTTCCGCGGCGCTCGGCGAGAAAGTCGCTGATCGCGCTGCGAAGGTCGAGCGTGCCGGCGTTGGGGCCGTAGTGCACGTCGCCACGAGCGAGGGAGGCGTTTGTGGCGTCCTTGATGACCTGCGGGGTATCGAAGTCGGGGCGCCCGATCTCGAAGTGGTAAATCGTGTTGCCCTCGGCTTCGAGTGCCGCGGCCTTGTCGAAGATCGCGCGGATGGGCGAGGGCGCGATGGCCCCCATCCGTTCGGCGGGGCGGGCGAAGGGTGCGAGGGTCATCGGGTTCCTGTCGTGCTTGTGGTTGGCGCTGCCGTCGACCATGCGGCGCGAAGTCCGGCCTGGCCGCCGTCGATGTGGGCGATAATCTGCTTCTCGAGCTCTGCGGCGTCGCCAGCGACAAGCGCACTCATCATGCTGTGGTGCTCGTGCTGCACAACGTCGATCGCGTGTGTGCCGTGCACGTAGTACCGCGAGAACGGCTCGAGCTGGTGGTAGAGGCGCGAGAGTGTCTCAAACCGCAGGGGGAGAGCGGCGATGCGGTACATCGCGAGGTGAAACTCGAAGTTCGTGCGCGACCACTGGTCGGTGCCGACGGCGTCGACGTCGTCCATCGCCTGCACGAGCTCATCTAGTTTGCGGATCTCCGCGCGGGAGATGCGCTCGATGACGTGCTCGGCGAAGCTCGGCTCGATGAGCCTGCGCAGGTCGTAGATCTCGTCGATCTCGTCGAGGTTGAGCGACGTCACAAAGGTTCCGCCACCGGGCTGGGTGGTGAGGAGTCCCTCGCCGGCGAGAGTGCGCATTGCCTCGCGCAGCGGGATGCGGCTTACACCGAAGCGCTCGGCAAGTTCCTCCTGCACGAGGCGGTCGCCCGGGGCGAACGTGCCGTCGCTGATCGAGGAGCGCAGCGCGCTGGCTATGGCGTCGGGCGACTTGAGAGCCGCTGTGTGTGCAGACATATACACTGTATACAGTGGTTGGAGTGCAATCGCAAGACGACGGACGGAAGAGTGGAATGAGCAAAGTGCACGGACTTTACCTGGCGGGCACGGCGCGAGCCGCGACATCCAACCGCACCTTTGCCGTTGACGACCCCGCGACCGGCCTGCGGCTCGCCGAAGTCGCCGACGCGACACCCGAGGATGGAATCGCCGCGGTCGATGCCGCGGCTGAGGCAGCCCCAGCCTGGGCGGCTCTCGCTCCTCGCGCCCGGGCAGTGATCCTCGGCAGGGTGTACGCGACGCTGCAGGAGCGCCGGGAAGAGTTCGCCGCGCTCATCACCGCCGAGATGGGCAAGACCCTTGCCGAGGCGCGGGCGGAGGTCGACTACGGCTCCGAGTTCTTCCGCTGGTTCGCCGAGACCGCTCCGCGCCTGCACCTCGACGGCGGATCGGGTCTGGAACCGGGCGGCAACTACCGCATCCTCACGAGCACACGACCGGTGGGCATCTGCTTGCTCATCACTCCTTGGAACTTTCCGCTTGCGATGGCCGCGCGCAAGATCGCGCCCGCCCTCGCCGCGGGCTGCACGGTCATTCTCAAACCAGCCGCGCAAACTCCGCTGACGAGCCTGCTGCTCGCCGAGTTGCTCACGGAGTGCGGTGTGCCCGCCGGTGTTGTCAACGTCGTGCCCTGCACCGACGCTCCCGCTGTTATCGCCGCGATTATGCGCGATCCGCGACTGCGCAAGCTCTCGTTCACCGGTTCGACTCAGGTCGGACGGGTGCTGCTCGAGCAAGCAGCACACGGTGTCCTGCGCACGAGCATGGAACTCGGCGGCAACGCCCCGCTCATCGTGTTCGACGACGCCGACCTCGAGCAGGCGATAGCGGGATCCCTCGTCGCAAAGCTGCGCAATGGCGGGCAATCGTGCATCGCAGCCAACCGCATCTACGTGCAGCGCGGCATCGCCGAGCGCTTCATCGCGGGTTTCTCCGCCGCGATGCAGTCGACCCGCCCCGGCGACGGCCGCCTCGACGACAGTGACATCGGCCCGCTCATCGACGAGCGTCAGCGCGACAAAGTCGTCTCGCTCGTCGACGACGCTGTCTCGAAGGGCGCGACAGTCGTTGTCGCGGGAGGAGCCGGCGACGGGCTGATGTTCGCCCCGACCGTGCTCACCGACATTCCGCTCGACGCAGCGCTTCGAGAGGAAGAGATCTTTGGTCCCGTCGCAGCGATCTACGTCTTCGACGACGAGGCCGAGGTCATCGACGCCGCAAACGACACTCCCTATGGTCTCGTTTCCTACGTCTTCACCCAGAACCTCAACCGCGCGCTGCGCGTCGCCGACGCCCTCGACACCGGCATGACCGGTATCAACCGGGGAGTCGTCAGCAATGCGGCGGCACCCTTCGGTGGCACAAAAGCGTCGGGCCTCGGTCGCGAGGGCGGCGCCGAGGGCATCCTTGAGTACCTCGAGACCAAGTACGTGGGCATCGAGCTCTAAGCGGCGCACACAAAAGGGCGCGACATCCACTCAATGAATGGATGTCGCGCCCTCAGGTTTTCAGCTGGCGCAGGGCGCTGGCTAGCTCCAGGTTGCCGGGGGAGCCCCGTGGAACCCGCCGTAGCTCGAGACCTCGGGTGCGACCCAGCCGGTGAGCGCGTCGTCCGAGATGCGGAAGATGTCGACCTGGATCGGGTTGCAGGTCTCAACCGGGTCCTGCGGGTCGTCGCCCCACATCGAGACCGAGAGGTCGCCCGCCGGGCAGGTCGAGAGTGCCATCAGCAGGTCGATCTCGGCGAACATCTCGAAGTAGTCGCCGGGCTTGGCCGGGCAGGTGTTCATAAAGTACTGGTCGTCGGAGTTGAGTCCGGTCAGCTGGAACACGTTGAGCACGTCATGCACGTCGAACTCGGTGAGATGCCACGGCTGGATGGCGCGCGTGAGGTTCGAGTGGCAGTGGAAGTCGAACTCGATGTCAACGAGGAGTTTGTTGACGTACGGGTCGCAGCGGGTGCCGAGCAGGTCGTGCACGCGGCCGCCGTCGGAGTCGACGCCGTAGTCCTTGAGTGTGTCGGCGACAATCGTTGTGAGCGGGCGCAGGTACGGCAGCGTCGACCACATGCGGTCGAACTCGGAGATGTGCGCGGCGTGCAGCTGGCGCGTGCGCGCGGCCCAGAAGCGTTCGCGCGGGTTATGCAGGTTCCAGATGTTGAGGTCGCCGACCTGCGGACCGTTGACGGTGCTGAGGCGCGCGACATGGCCAGCCGGAACTTCCCAGCCCTTGCCCGAACGAATCGGAATGACGAAGCTGTCGACGAGCTCACGGTCGCCGTTGGGGTCGCCGATGCGGCCGTACAGCTCGCGGTCGACCACGAGGGGGCTTCCTGGTTTGGCAAGATACGCAGCTTCGGTGCCCATGGGTTACCGTTCCTTCTTGTTCATGGCGCTTAACGCGACCGGTTTTCTGTGTCTTTCCTCGACTGCGCGCGGAGGGTCGCGACGAGTCGCGCCTCGGAGTCGTCGAGGTAAGTCTTGAGTTCCCTGGCGGCATGCTCGCGCTTGCCATCGAGAATGAGATCGTGGATGTCGCGGTCGCGCGGTATCCACGCCTTCTGGTATTCCGCCTCGTCGGGCATGATCGCGATCGCGAGGCGCAGTTGCGCGAGGATTGTTGAAAAGAACTCGTCCATCAGCGGCGATCGCGTGAGGCCGACGATTGCCTGGTGAAAACGCACGCTCGCGGTGCCGACGGATGACCAGTTGCCTTGCGCGTCCATCTCCTCGGAGCGTTCGACGCACGCGGTGAGTTGCGTGATGAGCTCCTCGGGCGCGTCGAACGAGCGAAGCACGGCGGCGCACTCAACAGTTCGCCGCACCTCGTAGATGTCGTGGATGTCGTCGATGTCGAGCCGGCGCACGGTCGCACCGCTGTTGAGGCGCGAGGTGGCGAGACCGTCGCGAACAAGCAGGCGAATTGCCTCACGCACGGTATTGCGTGAAACGTCAAAACGGGTCGCGAGCTCCTGGTCTTTCAGGCGATCGTCGGAGCGCAGTACGCCCTCGATGATGTCTGTTCTCAGGAGGTCAGCGATGCGCTCTGAGGTGGGTGCCGTTGCTTCCATGCCCTCATGTTACACATATTGTTCAACGATCTGAAACCGGTAAGACTCAGTAAATAACAGGCATTCAGACTCGATAAACATAATTGTCGAGAGTTTGAAACTCGCTGGAAACAAAACTGTAGAACAATCCAAATCACTCCCCGTTGAGCCTCTACCGGGGAGCACCGTTCATTCCCAAGGAGAAGCATGAGCACTACAGCCTCACCGATGCCCAAGGTCCGCCTGCGTCAGGTCACCAAGGCGTTCGGCGATCACGTGGTGCTCGACTCTGTCGATTTGGATGTCGCGGCCGGCAGCGTGACAGCGCTCATCGGTCCCAGCGGAGCCGGAAAAAGCACGCTCCTGCGCTGCATCAACCTGCTTGAGCGTCCCGACACGGGGGAGATCGTCGTCAACGGCGAAGTACTGCGTGTGCAGGAAGGCATCACTGCTCGCGAGCTCGCCCAGTTGCGCCGCTCGGTCGGAATGGTGTTCCAGTCGTTCAACCTCTTCCCTCACCTCTCGGTGCTGCGCAACATCACGCTGCCGCAGGAACGCATCCTCGGTCGCTCGAAAGAGGAGGCGCGCGATCGTGCCCACGCTCTGCTCGAGCGCGTCGGACTCAGCGGAAAGGCCGCGGCCTTCCCCGGGCGTCTTTCCGGTGGGCAGCAGCAGCGCATAGCTATAGCCCGGGCGCTCGCCCTCGACCCCGAGGTCATGCTTTTCGACGAGCCGACCTCCGCGCTCGACCCCGAGCTTGGCCTCGAGGTGCTCGCCGTGATGCGCGAACTCGCCGCCGACGGCATGACGATGATCGTCGTCACCCACGAGATGCAGTTCGCACAGGATGTCTCCGACCAACTCGTTGTGATGGCTGACGGTCGCATCATCGAGTCGGGCGACCCCGCGCTCATCATGCGCGACCCGCAGCACGAGCGCACCCGCCAGTTTCTCAGCGCGGTCAGGGACCGCTAGTGGACGGCTTTCTCGCAATCCTCGTTGGGGTGCCCCTGACGCTGTACATCGCCGCGTCGTCGTTCCTCATCGGCGCCGTCGTCGCCGTGCCGCTTGTGCTCGCGCTGCGTTCGAAGGTCACCGTGCTCCGGGTCATCGTTCGCGGTCTCGTTGACCTCTTGCGCGGTGTGCCGATCGTTGTCTGGTTGTTTATCCTCTACTACGGCATCAGCATCGGTACCTTCCGGTTTGACTCGGTGAGTGCTGCAATCGTCGGCCTGGGGCTCATCGCCGCCGCGTACCTGGCCGAGGTGTACCGCGGCGCGATCCTGAGCATTCCCGAGGGTCAGTGGGAAGCATCCAACGCTCTCGGGTTCTCGAGGGTCTCGACGTTCTCGCTCATCATCGCTCCGCAGGCACTGCGGGTTGCCCTCCCGTCGGCGACGACCTTCGGTATTGCGCTGCTCAAGGACTCGTCGATCGCCTCGGTGATCGGTGTGACGGAAATCGTGTTCCTCACCCAGGCCGAGGCGCGCTCCAACCAGAGCGGGCTCGAGATGTACATCATCGCTGCCGTCGTCTACATCGCGCTGAGCTTCCCGCTGGGGCTGTTGTCCCGGTGGCTCGACGCTCGATTCCGGAAGGCGGTGGTCGCGTGATCATCGAATGGCTTCCCGCGCTTGCCAGCGGACTCCTCCTCAGCCTGCAGATCGCGGGTATGGCACTTCTGATCGGTGTTCCGCTCGGGCTCGTGTTCGCGAGCCTCGTGATGTCGCGCTGGAAGGCCGTGCGCATCGCGGCCATCATCGTTGTCGAGATCGGTCGTGGAGCCCCAGCACTCGTTGTACTTCAGCTCGTCTACTACGGGCTGCCGAGTGCGGGCATCACTTTCGACTCCATGACGTCGGCGTGGGTTGCACTGTCATTGACCACCGCGGCATTCACGAGTGAGATCTTGCGTGCCGGCATCCAATCGGTGCATGTCGGCCAGCCGGAGGCGGCACACGCGCTCGGATTCACTGCGCTTGACAGTTTCTGGTTCATTGTTCTGCCGCAGGCGATGCGTATTGCGCTGCCGCCGCTGCTCGGGTTTGCGATCCAGATCTTCCAAGCGACATCGCTCGCATTCACCATCGCCGTTCCGGAGCTGCTCAGCAGGGCGTACTCCATCGGCTCTTCAAGCTTTCGCTACCTGGAGGTGCTTGCTGTCGCCGGACTGCTCTACGCAGTCATCTCCATTCCGATCGGGTGGTTTGTCGCCCGCCTGGAGAAGCGATTGTCGGCGCACCTTGCCTAACGACCACCCCGCACCACCCGCCCCCGTGAAAGGACCACCCATGAAGTACAAGATTCCCGCTGCTCTTGCCATCACGGCACTCGCAGTCACACTGAGCGCCTGCAGCGCAACGCCGAGCGAGCCGTCGGCAACCGCCGATTGCACGCCCGACTCGAGCCTCACAACTGCGGCGAGCGGCAAGCTCACGGTCGGCGTTCCCACGTTTATGCCCTTCACCGAGGTTGCCGACGGCAAGCCGAGCGGTGTTGATGGCGACCTGATTCTTGCGATCGCTGATGAGCTGTGCCTCGAAGTTGTTACTGTTCCGCTCGACTACGCCGGACTTATCCCCGCCGTGCAGCAGAACCGCATCGACGTCGCGATCGGCTCCATCTACCGCACGGAGGCTCGTGCCGAGCAGGCCGGCGTCACAAGCCCGACCTACCTCGACCAGATGGGGGTTATCTCCGAGGCAGGCGTCTCGACTGTCGACGAGATGAAGTCGCTCGTCGTCGGAACCATTGATGGAAACCTTTGGGTCGACGACCTGCAGGCAGTGCTCGGTGGCGAGGTCAAGCTCTACCCCTCGTCGAACGAGCTCAAGCAGGACCTCGAAGCCGGCCGCGTCGACGTTGCGATCGACAGCTTCGGCGCCTCGACCCTCACCTTCGAAGACAGCGCGTACAAGGTTGAGCTGATGACGGCTACCGACGACATTGCCGCATCGACGGAGCCCGGCCAGACCGGTTTCTACTACCCCAAGGAGAACACGAAGCTCGGCGAGCTCCTCGATGAGCAGATCGACACAATGCGTGAAGACGGAACGATCGGCGAGATCCTCACCAAGTGGGGCCTCGACGCATCGGCTGCCGACACCGGAGCAGCGCGCCTTCTCTAGTCGCACACAGCTGGGGGATGCCGCTGGGTTCGGCATCCCCCTTTCCCCTACTTCTACGAAAGGCCATCTCATGGCAGACGTCGCTCGCCTCCCTCGGGTCGGGATCCTTATCCCCTCAACCGATACAACAGTCGAAATCGAGCTTCCCGAGTTGCTCGCGGGTCGCGCAACCTGCCACTTCGCGCGGATGAAGCTCGAGTCGGTCACTGTCGAGGGCCTCACCGCCATGGAGGTTGAGGCGCTTGCCGAGGCCGCGCTTTTCGCCGACATCAACGTTGACGTTGTTCTCTTCGCTTGCACGAGCGGCACGTTCATCTATGGGCCGGAGTACGAGGCAGACCTCGCGAGCCGCTTGGCCGCGGTTGCCGGAGCCCCGGTCGTCACAACAGCCAACGCCATGGCGCAGGCTCTCGCCCTGCGCGGCACAAAGGTTCGGCTGCGCACGCCGTACGACGAGGCACTGACAACCGCGGAGGTTGGCTACCTCTCGGCGCACGGCCTCGCCGTGTCATCGACTCGGTCGCTCGACATCACGGTCGATGACGAGATTGCAGCCGTCACTGCCGACACTCTTCGCGAACTTGCAACGGGTAATGACGACGCCGACGTGATCATGCTGAGTTGCACAAACCTGCGCACTCTGCCGCTCATCGCGGAGATCTCAGCAGCTACCGGCCTGCCGGTCGTCACGAGCAACACCGCCGCAGCAGCTCGAGTCATCGCGGTGCTTGGCGGCGAGCCGGCGATCAGCCAGCGCTGAGCCAGCCGCTTACAGCCTCGGCGACAACCGCCGGCTGCCGTCGCGCCCAACGGAAGTGGTCGAACTCTCCGGCCAGATGAAGTGCCGTAACGGCGGCTCCCGTCGCCCGAGCACCAAGAAGGGCAGCGGATGCGGGGGAGATGAGGCGATCACCCTCGAGTGTCACCATGAGCACCGGCTGCCTGATCGCGGCGAGGCCTGCCTCGTCATCCATGGAGCTGCCAGCGAGCACGTACCTACCCGTGCGCGCCTCGCTCGCCCAGTCGGCGATCATCGTGCGCGGCTGGCGGCCGCCGAAACCGAGGCGGTGACCCGCGTGGTAGCCGAGCACTCGAGCGCTGCCAGCGATCGTCGCAACCTGCACTCTGCGCAGCAGGCGACGTGCAGCGGTCGGCAGCGCGCTGTGGTGGCTCGACCCGCTAGCGATCGACACAACTCTCGAGACGTCGCCGAACCCACGGCCCGCGTGCAGCAGCGACAACTGTCCGCCCAAGCTGTGCCCGGCCATAATGAACGGCGCCTCGAGTGGTGTCTGCGCGATCACGGCGGGCAGTTCCTGGTCAAGGACATGCGCGTAGCCAAAATCGTGCGCTCTGATATCTGCGGTCGACGACAGCGGCATGCCGCGCAATTCGAGCGCGAAGATCACGAACCCGCGCGCCGCCCAATCGATGAGAAACGGCGCGTAGTACGAGATCGGCACGCCAAGCCCGGGCAAAAAGACCACGTGCGGGCCGGTCGTGCCGTACACCTCGACAACTGTCGTCGCGCCGTCAGCGCTGACGATAGGCAGGGTGCGCATCAGCGCGAGGGCTTGCGCGCGGCGTCCGGTTCGGCGATCGAGCCGATGATGAGCGCCGATTGCAGAATCAACGCCTCGCGTGCGCCCGTTGCATCCCAGCCGATGACCTCGCTGATGCGCTTGAGGCGATAGCGCACTGTATTGGGGTGAACGAAGAGCTCGCGCGCCGTCGCCTCGAGCGAGCGGCCGTTGTCGAGGTAGCACCACAGAGTGCCGAGAAGCTCGGTCGAGTGGTTTTGCAGCGGCTTATAGATGCGGTTGATGAGGGTGCTGCGGGCGAGCGGATCGCCAGCGAAGGCGCGCTCGGGCAGCAGGTCGTCGGCAAGCGTCGGCCGCGGTGCATTGCGCCAGGCGCGCGCGACGGCGAACCCGGCGAGGGCGGCCTTTGCGCTCTTGACCGCGTCGACGAGGGTCGGCACGGCGTGTCCGAGCACAAGGTGCCCAGGTCCAAAGCCGGGCTCGAGCTGTTTGGCGATGTCGAGAAAGGGCAGCGAGTTCTCGTCTTCGTCGGTCGCGCGACCGATGACGAGAACGAGGCGTGCGCCCTGCACTCCGATGAGAACGTCGGCGTCGAGGTGACGTGCCGTGCGGCGCAACTGGTCGACATCGAGCATTCGAGGGGCTGTTCCGACGAGCACACAGACCTCGCCATGGCCGTTCCACCCGAGGGCGGCGATGCGGCTCGGAAGCTCGGTGTCGTACTCGCCCGAGAGGATCGAGTCGACAACCAGGGCTTCGAGGCGCGCGTCCCAGAGTCCGCGCTGCTCGGCGGCACGGGCGTAGACGTCGGCCGCAGCGAACGCGATCTCGCGGGAGTACAGCAGGATTGCCTCGCGCAGCACCTCGTCGCCATCGCCGATACGTGCCTCGACGACTTCAACCGTCAGTCGAATCAACTGAAGCGTCTGAGTGAGCGAGACCGACCGGAGAAGCTCGCGTGGCGCGGCGCCGAAGACGTCGGCAGCAATCCACGCGGTCGAATCGGGGTCGTTGAACCAGGAGATAAACGACGTGATGCCCGCTTGGGCAACAAGACCGACCGCGGACCGCCGCCCTGGTGGCATATCGCCATACCAGGGCAGCGTGTCCTCGAGGCGCTTCAGCGTCGCCGTAGACAGCTCACCAGAAATGGTGCGCAGCCAGACGAGCGTCTGCTCCTTGGTCTTGGGTGTTGTCGCCACCGCTAGCTTTCGCCGCCGGTGGATCCCGTCGTTCCGGCGTTGACATCGTGCAGCTTGTACTTCTCGATCGCCTGTGCGGGCACCGACGGGTCGAGTTCACCACGCTTTACGAGGGCTTCGAGGGTGCGAACAACCATCGAGGGTCCGTCGATCTTGAAGAATCGGCGAGCCGCTGCGCGGGTGTCAGAGAAACCGAAGTCGTCGGCACCGAGCGTCGAGAAGTCGCGCGGAATGAACTGACGAATCTGGTCGGGAACCGCGTGCATAAAGTCAGTCACTGCGACGAAGGGACCCTCGGTCGCTGCAAGCTTCTTTGTGACGTACGGGATGACCGGGTCAGCATCGGGGTTGAGGAAGTTGTGCGACTCTGCGCGCAGTCCCTCGCGGCGAAGCTCTGACCACGACGTGACAGACCAGACATCTGCCGCGACGTTCCAGTCGTCGGCGAGAAGCTGCTGAGCCTCGAGCGCCCACGGAACTGCAACGCCTGACGCAAGCAGCTGCGCACGCGGTCCGAGGTTGGTCGCTGCCTTCAGGTGGTAGATGCCCTTGACTGCGCCCTCGCGGTCGAAGTTCGCAGGCTCTTCCGGCTGAACGATCGGCTCGTTGTAGAGCGTCAGGTAGTACATAACGTTGGGGTCTTCGTGCGCCCCGCCATACATGCGGTCGATGCCGTCCTTGACGATCGCGCCGAGCTCGTAACCGTACGCGGCGTCGTACGAGACGACGGCCGGGTTGGTTGCTGCGAGCAGGAGCGAGTGGCCGTCAGCGTGCTGCAGGCCCTCACCGGTAAGGGTCGTGCGACCCGCTGTTGCGCCCATGATGAACCCGCGGGCCATCTGGTCGCCCGCGGCCCACATGGCGTCACCGGTGCGCTGGAATCCGAACATCGAGTAGAAGACGTAGACGGGGATAAGCGGTTCGCCGTTTGTCGCGTACTGCGTTCCCGCAGCCGTGAACGCTGCGAACGCGCCAGCCTCGTTGATGCCGACGTGGATGATCTGGCCCTGAGGGCTCTCCTTGTACGCGAGCAGAAGCTCACGGTCAACGGAGGTGTAGGTCTGCCCGTTCGGGTTGTAGATCTTCGCTGTGGGGAAGTAGGCGTCCATACCGAAGGTGCGTGCCTCGTCCGGAATGATCGGCACAATGCGGTTGCCGATCTTCTTGTCGCGCAGGAGGTCCTTCAGCAGGCGCGCGAACGACATGGTCGTTGCGATCTCCTGCTTGCCGGAGCCCTTGCGAACAACTTCATAGGCGGATGTCTCGGGCACTTCGATCTGCGTGTACTTCGAGCGACGCTCAGGCACGTAGCCGCCGAGCTCACGACGACGTTCGTGCATGTACTGAATAGCCTCGTCGTTGTCACCGGGGTGGTAGAACGGCGGCTGGTACGGGTTCTCCTCGAGAACCGCGTCGGTGATCGGAATGTGCATCACGTCGCGGAAGGTCTTGAGGTTGTCGAGCGTCAGCTTCTTCATTTGGTGGGTCGCGTTGCGTCCCTCGAAGCTGGGGCCGAGGCCGTAGCCCTTGACGGTCTTCGCGAGGATGACTGTCGGCTGGCCCTTATGCTCGCTCGCTGCCTTGAACGCCGCGTAGACCTTGCGGTAGTCGTGGCCACCGCGCTTGAGGCCCCAGACCTGATCGTCGGTGAGGTGTTCGACCATCTTGAGCGTGCGCGGGTCGCGCCCGAAGAAGTTCTCGCGAACGTAGGCGCCCGACTCAGCCTTGTAGGTCTGGTAGTCGCCGTCCGGTGTGCGGTTCATCAGGTCGCGCAGTGCGCCCTCGGTGTCGTTGCGAAGCAGGTCATCCCACTCGCGACCCCAGACGACCTTGATGACGTTCCAGCCGGCACCGCGGAAGAAGCTCTCGAGCTCCTGGATGATCTTGCCGTTACCGCGAACGGGGCCGTCGAGGCGCTGCAGGTTGCAGTTGATAACGAAGTTGAGGTTGTCGAGACCGTCGTTTGCCGCCCACTGAAGGGCGCCGCGGCTTTCGACCTCGTCCATCTCGCCGTCGCCAAGGAAGGCCCAGACCTGTTGGTCCGATGCATCCTTGATTCCACGGTTCGTGAGGTAACGGTTCGACTGTGCCTGGTAGATGGCGTTGATCGGTCCGAGACCCATCGACACCGTTGGGAACTGCCAGAAGTCCGGCATCAGGCGAGGGTGCGGGTACGAGGAGAGTCCACCGGTGGGGTGCGACTTCTCCTGGCGGAATCCCTCGAGCTGGTCAGAGCTCAGACGGCCCTCGAGGAACGCGCGAGCGTACATACCGGGAGACGCGTGGCCCTGGTAGAAGATCTGGTCGCCACCGCCGGCGTGGCTCTGGCCACGGAAGAAGTGGTTGTGTCCGACCTCATAGAGAGCGGCGGATGACGCGTAGGTGGAGATGTGTCCGCCGACGCCGACACCGGGGCGCTGCGCGCGGTGCACGGTGATTGCGGCGTTCCAGCGGATCCACGCGCGGTACTTGCGCTCAAGCTCCTCGTTGCCGGGGAACTCAGGCTCATCCTCAACAGCAATGGTGTTGAGGTAGTCCGTGGTCGGAACCATCGGTACGCCGAGGTGCAGCTCTTTCGAGCGCTTGAGGAGGCTGAGCATGATCTCGCGACCACGTTCGTGTCCCTGAGCCTTGACGAGAGCATCGAGCGACTCCTGCCACTCAGCGGTCTCTTCTGGATCCGTGTCGATGTTGTGCACCGAGTATGGATCCTGATCGTTTACCGTCACCCTTGACCTCTTTCTAGTCCAGACAGATCCGGCACAACATCCCAGTGTCGGGTTACGACCGGGTGGGGGATGGAATGCGCCTCCACGATTCTAGTTCGCCGTCGTGGGCTCGTGCGTTCACTCTCGCGTTGCTATCCGGCAATGTGTCGCGCAGAGGCGTAACATAGCCAATCGTGCCGACCCGCCAACCTAGCGGTGGCACGAAAGGATGCACGACATGGCTCTGGAAAATGACACCCAGGCACCCGACTTCGAACTTGCTAACCAGTTTGGTGAGCACATCCGACTCGGAGAATTCAAAGGCAAGAAGCCCGTGGCTCTCGTCTTCTTCCCCCTCGCGTTTTCGAGCACGTGCACAACCGAGTTGTGCACGCTCCGCGACAACCTCGCTCTCTTCAAGACCAACGGCATCGAGCTCATCGGTGTCTCGGTTGACTCGAAGGCGACCCTCCGCGGTTTCGCCGAGGCTGAGGGCTACGACTTCCACCTGCTCGCTGACTTCTGGCCGCACGGCGAGGTCGCAAAGGAGTACGGCGTCTTCCTTGAAGATAAGGGCTTCGCGAACCGCGCGACCTTCCTCATCGACATCAACGGTGTAATCCGCGCGTCGTTTATTACGGCTCCCGGTGAGGCCCGCTCGATCGGCGAGTACCAGGCCGCCGTAGAAGAGCTGCTGCCCGCTCACGTCTAGCTAGCCCTCGCTGATCGAGCCCTACCGCTGATCGAGCCTGTCGAGATCACGTCGAGCGAAGCCGAGACTCACCCCAACAACGACACAGCCCGCGCAATCACGAGCGCCAGCATCACAAACCCGGCGAACGACTCGATCAGCATCAGCGCCTTAGCGCGGTGCGACAGCGGCATCGTGTCGGTCGCGCTGAAGGCCATCGAGTTCGACGACGAGAAGTAGAGGTAGTCGACGAAGCTCGGCGTCCAATCGTTTTTGATCGATGACCGGGCCGCGACTTCTTCGACAGCGTCGTGGTCTTCGTCTTGCGGAAACCTGAAGTCAGCCCACGGCAACGACTTGCGCGTTGCGCGAGTTCGGGTGACGGGGCCGCCTCGGTCGAGCTCCCAGTAGAGCAACGCGAAGACGATGACGTTGGTGATCCAGACCTGAAGCGCCGCGAGCAGCAGCGACGGCCCGTCGGCTTTCTGGGCGCTCACGAGCGCGATGATGAGCTGCACAAGCGCGATCTGGTTGGCGATGAGCAGCAAACCGGCCTGGCCAAGCGACAGGATGCGCGTGAGCTTTGTCTCTTTTGTAAAGTGCGTCGGGTTGACGATGATGAGCGGAATAAGCAGAACGATTCCGAGCCCGACGACGATGTACCGCAGCGGCGGAAAAAACATGCTCGGCAGGGTCGCGTACAGTCCGAGGGCGACGATGAGCGCGATAACGGCGGGCCAGCGGTGTTCGGCGCGAGCTTTGCGCGGTGCTTCGGTGGGCATAACCCACACTGTATTCCCGCATGGATGTCGCGCAGCATCCGACCCGTGGGCTTGCGTGTCGCTTTCCTGACCACTATCGCGCTGGGCTCACGGAAGCTCTTCCCTCGCCAGCACGACGGGTCTACCCTGCAGGTAAGTCCTCAATGACGAGGTCTGCGGCCCAGCCGCGATGCCTTCCCCATCGAGGAGGACTGCTGCTTGTACCCAGGAGCGGCATCATGAACTCGGTCAAATCCATTCTGTCCCTCGCGGCGAGCGCGGCTGTGATTCTCTCCAGCGCGATCGCGATCGGCGGAATCAGTGCACAGACCGCGGTTCCCGGAACCGTGCACTTCACGGCCTCTGGCGACTTCTCCGGCTCCGCCAACGCGGCGAGCGTGCTGAGCGCGATCGGCACGATCAAGCCCGACCTGCATCTCGCCCTCGGCGATCTCTCCTACAGCACGGCACCCGAGGAGACTTGGTGCACCTTCGTAAAGAACCGGGTCGGGCAAACGCTGCCCTTTGAACTCGTTGCGGGCAACCACGAGAGCAACGGCGAGGGCGGCAACATCAACAACTTCTCGGCCTGCTTGCCGAACCAGCTGCCCGGCGTTACCGGCACCTATGGTCGTCAATATTTTGTGGATGTCCCGGCAGAAGCACCCCTCGTGCGGTACATCATGATCTCGCCGGCCCTGACCTTCCCCGACGGAACCTGGACCTACCCTGCGGGCTCCGAGCGCTACAACTGGACCTCTGCCGCGATCGACGGGGCACGGTCTGCAGACATTCCGTGGGTCGTCGTTGGGATGCACAAGCCGTGCATCTCGATGGGCGCGTACTCGTGTGACCCGGGAGCCGATCTGCTCAACCTGCTCGTCAACAAGCGCGTTGACCTGGTGTTGAGCGGCCACGAGCACCTGTATCTGCGCACGCATCAGCTCGCGACATCCACCGCATGTCCGGCGCTTGTTCCGGGGAGTTTCAGCGCGTCGTGCATTGCCGATTCGGATTCGACGATGACCAAGGGCGCCGGTACGGTCTTTGGCATTGTGGGTACGGGCGGTACCCCCGCGCGCGATGTCAATCTGACCGACACGGAGCGGGACTATTTCGCGAAGTGGGGCGGGCTCAATGCCAATCCGACGTGGGGTTCGCTCGACGTGAGCGCAACGGCCACAACGTTGACGGCCAACTTTGCGCGCGCGGCAGGCGGCACCCTGAGCGATTCGTTCACGATCGGTGCGGGCGGCCCCGTTAACCAGCCTCCGACGGCGAGCTTCACGAGTTCGTGCACGGGGCTGAGCTGCACGTTCAATTCGTCGGCGTCGAGCGACCCGGACGGCACGATCGCCTCCACCGCGTGGAACTACGGAGACGGCACCACCGGATCTGCCGCGAGCCACACCTACGCGACGGGTGGCACCTACACAGTGACGCTCACGGTCACAGACAACGGGGGAGCGAGCGCGTCGACAACGCGCAGCGTGACCGTCGTAGGAACCGGAACCCCGGAGCTCGCGCGTGACGACTTCACTCGCACCGTCGCGAGCGGCTGGGGCTCCGCGACGACCGGAGGCGCGTGGAGCGTCACGAATGGTCCGGCGAGTGCGTTGCAGGTGAATGGCACGGTCGGTGTTGCAACCCTGGCGCCGGGATTCACTCGAACGGCGACGCTCGGGGTGTCGTCCAGCTCGAGTGACAGCAGGGTGGAGGTGACTCACACGTCGATGCCAACGGGTGGCGGGGCGTATTCGACGATCGTTGGCAGGCAGGTCGGAACCTCGACCTACACCGGCAGCGCGTGGGTGAAATCGACCGGCCAGGTCGCCGTAGTGCTCAAGCAGGGCGCGACGGTTCTCGGCAACGTTGTCGTTTCTGGCCTCACCTATACCTCGGGCACAACGCTCAATCTGCGAATGCAGGTCGTGGGAACGTCGCCGACAACGGTGCGCGCCAAGGTGTGGGCGGCGGGTAGCTCCGAGCCGAGTGCATGGACCGTAAGCGCGACGGATGCGACGGCGGCACTTCAGGCGTCGGGAATCGTCGGGCTGCAGTCCTACGTCTCGTCGAGTGCGACGGGCAGCCTCGTCACGCGCTTCGACAATTACGTGGTGACGACGGTGCCGTAGGGCTCGGGGCTGCTAACTTGCAGCCATGGATGAAATCGCTATCCCCGTCGTAGCGTTTTTTGTGCTGTTCATCGCGTTCAGTATTTTTATGGCGATTCGTCCGGAAAGCATCAACGGTTATTTGGAGCGTTTCGGCAACTTCTTTTACGGTGAGCGCCTCGCAAAGCAGCTGATGATTCGCGGATCGCGGTCCACTGGAATCGTGATGGCAGTTGGCGGGGCCGCGTTGCTAGGTATCTTCGTTTTCGTTCTTCTATCGGGCAAATAGCGGTCCGATAGAAGCTGCGCTGAGCTCGATTATTCAGAATCGCAATCTCCCACTATCCTTGAATCATTCGCGAGGAACAGTTCGCGGGCCTTTAGCTCAGCTGGTAGAGCGCCACGTTTACACCGTGGATGTCATCGGTTCGATCCCGGTAGGGCCCACAGGTTAACCCAGCTCCGCGTCGCATGAGTCGCCTGGGTGGCACGTGGTGCTACGTGGAAAGTCTTCCTTTCGCGTACTCACTCGGAGTTTCCGTGCCTTCTGTCACCCTTTCCGCTCTCAAGCAACCCAAGATTCTCCTCCGGGAAGTTCTTGCCGGCCTTGTCGTCGCGCTTGCTCTGATTCCCGAGGCGATCTCGTTCTCGATCATCGCCGGAGTTGACCCGCGCGTCGGACTCTTCTCGTCGTTCATCATGGCGGTCTCGATCTCGATCCTCGGTGGCCGTCGCGCGATGATCTCCGCGGCGACGGGCGCTGTCGCACTCGTGATCGCTCCGGTAATGCGCGACTACGGCATCGAATACTTCGTCGCAACGGTGATCCTCGCCGGTGTCTTCCAAGTGCTGCTTGCGGTTGCCGGAGTCGCGAAGCTGCTGCGATTTATCCCGCGCAGCGTCATGGTCGGGTTCGTCAACGCCCTCGCGATCATGATCTTCATCACGCAGCTGCCGCACCTGTTCAACGTGCCGGTCGCGGTTTACGGGCTCGTCGCTGTTGCCTTGGTAATCCTGATCGTCTTGCCCAGATTCACCCGCGTGGTCCCCGCGCCCCTCGTCGCAATCGTCGTTCTGACAGCGGTCACGGTCATCGCCGCGATCACGGTTCCGACGGTCGGCGACCAAGGCGAGTTGCCCAAGACGCTGCCCGAACTGTTCTTCCCGTCAGTACCTCTGACCTGGGAGACGCTCAGCATCATCGCCCCGTTCGCCCTCGGCATGGCGCTCGTCGGCCTGCTCGAGTCACTGATGACAGCGAAGCTCGTCGACGACATCACCGACTCGGGATCCTCAAAGACCCGCGAGTCCTGGGCCCAGGGCGTCTCGAACATCATCACCGGATTCTTCGGCGGCATGGGCGCCTGCGCAATGATCGGCCAGACGATGATCAACGTGCGATCGTCGGGCGCCCGCACGCGCATCTCGACCTTCCTCGCCGGCGTCTTTTTGCTCATCCTCGTTGTCGTCTTCGGCGACATCGTCGCGCTGATCCCGATGGCAGCGCTCGTTGCGGTCATGGTGATGGTCTGTGTCGCGACCTTTGACTGGCACAGCATCCGGCCGTCGACACTCAGGCGCATGCCGAAGAGCGAAACCCTCGTGATGGTCCTCACCGTCGCTGTCGTCGTTTCGACTCACAACCTCGCGATCGGGGTCATCGTCGGAGTTCTCGTCGCAATGGTTCTCTTCGCCCGTCGCGTCGCCCATTTCGTCACCGTCAGCAGAGACATTCGAGTGGATGTCGCGCACTACACGGTCACCGGCGAGCTGTTCTTCGCCTCAAGCAACGACCTGACGACGCAGTTCGACTACGCAAACGATCCGGCAGAGGTCGTCATCGACATGTCCGCTTCCCACGTCTGGGACGCCTCGACGGTCGCCGCCTTCGACGCGATCACCACGAAGTACGAGCGTCACGGCAAGACCGCGACGATCACCGGGCTGAACGAGGCAAGCGCGGCGATGCATGGTCGGCTGGCGGGCAAGCTCGGCTAACTCGCCCGGCTCAGGGCAGGAAGGTGCCTTCGCTCTCAACGCTGTCGATAAGGAACGTGGGGCCGCTGTCTGCCGGGTTCTTGACGAGATGAAACGTGAGTGACCTGTACTCGTAGGTGATGTTTGCCATCTGGCCGCCCGTGGTGATCTTGATCACAATCGGAAGCACTCCGGTCGACATGGTCAGACTGCCGTTCTCACCGTCGCTGTAGGTCCAGTCGTAGACGATCGGCGGATCAAACTGCAAGCAAGCAGTTGGTTCGTCGGCGTTCTCGCCCGAGCAGTCGGGCGACGGCGCGAGTTCCTTGTTGAATGTCAACTCATTGACGTACTGCACGTACGACTGCAGCTTGGGCGACTCTCCCGTTTCTGCGCGGGCTGTCACGAGGTCGGTGAGATCGCTCTGCGCCGACTCGGTCAGGAAAACGGCGAGTTGCATGTCGTCGAGAACGTAGTCAACGGGATAGCCCTCTGCTGCCCATGAGGTATTAAGCAGGTGGGTGTTCGAGTACGCCTTCTGCGTGTACTGGCTGAGCATGCCGACGGCCAGTTTGACGTCGTCGAGCTCATACTCGGTGGACTCGCCAGTGATCGTGACCCCCTCCGCCATGTTGCGCTCTTCGTCACCGCGGTGCAGGTCATAGCCGGGCGCTCCAAGGGCGGAGCAGCCGCTCAGGAGCAGGACAATCGCGGAGGCGGAAAGTAAAGAAATCGTCGACTTGGGCATCTGATCATCCTAGGGTCAGCGCAGGAGTCTGAGAGCCCGCTGAGCCGCACATGTGAGCCGTCGATAATCGAAAACATGTCGACGAACGTACGTGCAATGAAGTGCAGCCCCCAGGACGTATTCGATGTCCTCGAAGATGGCTGGTTGTTCCCGGGCTGGGTGGTGGGCGCCTCGCGTATGCGCGACGTCGACGCGAACTGGCCCCAGGTCGGTTCGACCCTCAAGCATTCCTTCGGCGTGTGGCCGGCGCTCATCAACGACGAGACGATCGTGAAGGAGTACGACCCGCCGCGCAGGCTCATGATCCAACCACACGGCTGGCCGATCGGTGAGGCCCTCGTGACCATCGACGTCAAGCCGACCGCTACTGGCTGCGTCGTGCGCATCCAGGAGAGCGCAGTGAAGGGCCCGGGCGCACTCGTGCCGTCCGCAATCCTGGATGTGCCACTGCACATCCGCAACGTAGAAACCCTGCGCCGCCTCGCCTTTATGGCCGAGGGCCGGAGCGACAACGGCGAAAAGACGGAGCAGTCATGAGCGGCAAGGCACGCATTGCAGTAGTAACCGGTGGTACAGCAGGTCTCGGACGCGCGACGGTGCGCGAACTCGCGAGTCGCGGCTGGGATGTCGCGATCCTCGCCCGCGGAACGGACGGCCTCGAGGCCGCCGCTGCCGAAGTTGAGGCGCTCGGCCAGCGCGCGCTCGGGATCTTGACGGATGTTGCCGACCGCGAAGCTGTGGAGCGCGCGGCCGACCGGGTCGAGGTTGAACTCGGACCCATCGACCTCTGGGTCAACGACGCGATGGTGGGGGTGTTCGGGGAGTTTCTGTCGACGGATCCGCTCGACTTCGAGCGCGCGACATCCGTCAATTATTTTGGTTTTGTCAACGGCACGCGGGCGGCCCTGAGCCGGATGGTTCCGCGCAATAGCGGTGCTGTGATCCAGGTCGGGTCGGCGCTCGCGCATCGCGGAATCCCGCTGCAGGCCGCCTATTGCGGTGCAAAGCACGCGGTGCAGGGCTTCACGGAGTCGGTGGTGACCGAGCTCATCCACAACGGAAGTGCCGTCACGGTGTCGCAGGTCGACATGCCGGCGCTCAACACGATCCAGTTCAACTGGGTCAAGTCGCAGTTGCCGCACCACCCGATGCCGGTCGCACCGATCTTCCAGCCGGAGGTGGGCGCGCGCGCGATCGCGAGTGTTGCTGAGCGGCCGCGGCGTCGCACCTGGGTGGGGGAGCCGACGTACGCCACGGTCCTGGGCAACCGGTTCGGCTCGCGCTTTCTCGACTGGTTTCTCGCGAAGACCGGCTACGACGGCCAGCAGGCGCCCGAGAAAACTGAGGCAATGCTGCCGAACAATCTGTACGCACCCGTCAGCGGAGACCACGGCGCGCGCGGCATTTTCGGCGATCAGGCCTGGTCAACGTCTCCCGCCGTCTGGGCGATCGAGCACCGCCGAACCAGCGCCGCGATTGCGACCGGGCTGGGCGTCGCCGCGGCAACGCTGGCCGTCGGTCTGCTCAAGCGCCGGTAGCCTCTCACCATGCCCGACTTTGACGCCGTAGTGGTGGGTGCGGGACCGAACGGTCTCGCCGCCGCCGTGACCCTCGCACGCGCCGGCCTGAGTGTGCAGGTGATCGAGCGTGGCGAGACGATCGGCGGGGGAGCCCGCACCTCCGAGCTGACCCTTCCCGGTTACCGGCACGACATGTGCTCGGCGGTTCACCCGATGGCCCTCGCGTCAGAGTTCTTCCGGCGCTTCGAGCTCGAGAAGCGCATCGACCTCGTCACTCCCGATGCGAGCTTCGGCCACCCGCTCGACAACGGCCGCGCTGGAATCGCCTACCGCAACATCGAGCGCACCGTCGAGTCCCTCGGCGCAGACGGAAACGCCTGGCGCCGCCTTATGGCACCCCTCGCCGAACACGCAGATGAGGTCTCGGACTTCACCGGTTCCGCGCTCGTGCGTGTGCCGCGACATCCACTCACAACGCTGAAGTTCGGTCTGCGCTCACTCGAGCAGGGCCTCGCGACGTGGAACGCGCGTTTTCGATTGGATGTCGCGCCCGCCATGCTCGCGGGCGTTGCAGCGCACTCGATCCGCCCGATGCCCTCACTCGCGACCGCCGGCGTTGCGCTTTCACTCACGAGCTACGCGCACGCCCGCGGCTGGCCGATTCCGATCGGTGGGAGCCAGGCCATCGTTGACGCGCTTGCGGCAGATCTCACGGCGCACGGCGGCGAGATCGTCACCGGGCATAACGTCACGCAGCTGCCGCGTGCCAAGGCCGTGATCTTCACAACGAGCACACGTGGCTTGTCGCGAATCGCGGGCGAGGCACTGCCCGCGTCCTATCTGAAGAGCCTGAGCCGATTCCAGTACGGCAACGCCGTCGCCAAGGTGGACTTTGCCTTGAGCGGGCCCGTGCCGTGGACCAACCCCGAACTGCATACGACCGGCACGCTGCACCTCGGCGGTTCGCGCCCGGAGATCGCGCGCGGCGAGCGTGAGGTGCACGAGGGCAGGCATCCCGCGAGCCCCTATGTGCTCGTCGCCCAGCCGTCGACCTTCGATACAACGCGCGCACCCGAGGGCAAGCACGTCCTCTGGGCCTACACGCACGTGCCGCGCGATTCGACCGTCGACATGACCGAGGCCATCACAGCGCAGATCGAGCGGTTTGCGCCGGGCTTTCGCGACCTCATTCTCGGCTCGACCAACCAGACCGCGCGCGACATGGAGAACTACAACCCGAACTACGTCGGCGGAGACATCGCATCGGGCGCGCCAACCCTGCGCCAGCTCATTGCGCGGCCCGTGCTGAGCCCCGACCCGTGGCGCACGCCCGCGAAGGGGCTCTACCTCGGCTCGTCGTCCGCGGCCCCCGGCCCGGGAGTGCACGGCCTCGCCGGCTGGCACGCAGCCCGCAGCGCGCTCAAGCACGAGTTCGGGCTGGGATCACCCGAACTCGGCCTCGGTAGCTAGCAGTCAGGAAAGCTAGGGCGCGACATCCTCGGCATACACCGTCGCCTCGTTGCCGCCGAAGTCGACGACGACGAGTTCGATGTACAGCGCGGTTCCGGTCGCGACCGTCGGGAAGTCGTAGCTGAGACTCGGGAGGTCGGCATAGAGGCCGTAGTCGCTCGTTGAGAGCCACTCCTCGTTGCCGTCGGCGTCGAAGGAGAGCACCTCGGGCGAGATGATTCCTTCAGCCTCGACAGTGAGTGCGCCGTAGTTGCTGGTCGAATCGTTGTAGGAGTAGTAGTTCTCGCTCACGAGATCCCACGATTCCTGCTCGATCACGAGCGAGAGCAGCGCGTCGAGGTAGGTCTCGCCGTCGGTGTCAGATGCCGCGTAGTACGCCATCGGAACGTCGATCGTCACGATTCCCTCATCATCGTCGATCGTGAGGTCGACGTAGCCGCCGACCGTGTCTTCGCCATCGCTGATCTCGAGGCTCGTGAGGTCCCAGGTGCCGCTTGCGATGCCGTCGTCGATATCGGCGGGCTCCTTGCCGAGCATTGTCACCGAGCCGTCCTTGGCGAGGGTTCCGTAACGGATGTAGGTCTCGGAGATGTTGTCAGCCGCACTGCCAAAGGCCGCCTCGATCGTAAAACCGTCGGCGTCGATCGTGTACTCGACGTCAGCATCGTCGAACGACGCAACCTCTGCGGCCGGGATGTCGCTTCCCTCGCCGTAATACGTCTTCAGGAACTCGAACCAGCCACCGTCGACACCGAGCTCGTCATAGTCGGTGTTGTAGTAGTCGCTCGTCGGCGGGAAGTAGATCGACAGGCCCGTCGCACCCTTTGTCGCCTGGCCATCGACCTTGTCGATAACCGCGTCATTGACGGCGCGAACGAGGTCGTCCGCCTCGTCAGAAACATCGAGGGCGTCGACACCGATCTCGCCCGCAAGAATCGCGAGGTCGGTCATGTGGCTGTCCTGCTCGGGGTCGGGGTCGCGACCGAAGCCAAGAGCGCTCGCGAGGGAGCGGCCGACACTGGGTGACACGGAGGCCGCGCGTTCGGTCAGGGCGCCGGAGAAGCCGCTGAGCGCCGCCTCGACAGCGGGCATCGCGGTGAGATCGACAAGCGACAGGGTGATCTCCGAATCGGTCTCCTCCGAGACGGCCTGGGCCTCAAAACCATCGATGATCGCGGCACCGAGTTCGTCGGCTGTTGCGCCGCCCTGCTCCTCGACGATGCCGAGTGCTGAGTAGTCCCAGCCGTGGCCGGGCTCGAGCTCCTGCGAGGCGAGCATTCGGTCGGCAAGCGGCGCGAGGGCACTCGCTACCTCGTACGTCGCCATCAGGCAGGCGTCGAAACCGAGAAGGTCGAGCCTCGCGACATCCGTGCCACTGAGACCGTCGGCAATTGCCGAGTTGAGTTCGGCGAGGGAGAGGCTGTCTTCTTCGGATGACTCGTCGCCGCCGACGCCGGGCCAGGAGGCGCCGTGGTCGGAGATGATGAGCGCGTAGTTGTCGGCGGGGTAGTCGGTGATGCCGCGCGTGATGAAGTCGGCGAGAACCTGCGGGTCGCCCGTGTTGATGTCGCCCATGTTCTCGAGCTCGGTGGCATCGCCATAACCGATCTCGAGCAGCTTGCCGCCCTCCCAATCGCCAAGGCCGAGCACGTCGGCGTCGGTGTAGTCCGCCGCGCGGTCGACGAGTGCGACGAGGTTCAGCTCAGGCGAGGTGCCGACCGCGCCGATCTCCTCAAGGTCCGTCATCATGTAAGGCTCGAGGTTGGTGTCGGCGATCGAATAGGTGAGAACCGTCCAACTGCCACGTTCGGCGCTGGGGGCGGCCTCGGAGCTGCACGCTCCGAGGCCGACGATGACCGCGGCGCCGGTGATAACGGCTATCGCGCCGCGGCCCATCGTCATTAGAGCGAAACGAACGGCACGAGTGCCGTGAGGATTGCGGAGACGATGAAGATCGCTGTTCCGGTGCCCGCGAGAACCCACTGCACGCGCTTCTGGCGCACAACCGCGGCGATACCGAGCAGGAAGAGCGAGATGGTCATCATGACCGTGTAGAGCTCGAGCTGGTCGCTGAAGCTGTTGAAGGAGTCGCCCTCCTTGATGACCGCTTCGGCCTCGGCCTTGGTGTCGGCGTAGCCGGAGAACAGGAAGTCCTGGTAGTCCTCGTCGTCGAGCGGGCTGTAGTAGAACTCAGCGTCGGCGGCGTTGAGCTCGTCGGCGTTCGCGATGGCTGCGGCGAACTCTTCGGAGACGGCCTGGAACTCGAGAACGTCGTACTTGCCCTGCGCGTCGGCTGCCGTGGCGGAGTCGGAGCTTTCGATTTCTACTGTGAGCTCTGTAAGGCGGTTGTAGACCTGCGTGTCCTGAACGAACTGCTGGTTGGCCTCGAGATACAGCGACTCGGCTTCGGTCGAGAGGTTGCTGCCGACCTGGTACGAGCCGGCCATCTGGCTGTCGTAGAGCGCGCCCTGGAACGACGCGTAGGCGGTAACGATCGATACAACGCCGAGGAGGATGGCGACAACGAGTTCGAAGTTGCCGAAGAGGCTCGAAATCGTGAACTTGCGTTCTGCGGGCTGGGTTTCTGACGACATGGTTGTACTCCGAAATGTGAGGCAGGAAGTGGGTAGCGCGAAGGCGACTCTCAGCCTATTGGCGGCGAACACTCCGACTAGTTGCGATTAACCACCAGCCAGCACCCCAGTTCGGGGCGTGTACCGAGTCGGATACCGTGGGGGAGTGCCGATCATCGCCCTCATCCTCGCGTCCGTTCTGTGGGGGACCACCGGCACCGCCGCTAGCTTCCTCCCGGAGTCGGTGAGTTCGATTGCGATCGGCGCCTCGACGATGACCCTCGGCGGCATCCTTCTTTTCCTGGTGTCCGCCCGAGGATCGCTGGCCGCGGTGCGCGATCCGCTCACCCGGCGCTGGCTCCTCATCGGTGCCGTCGGCGTCTTCATCTACCCGCTCGCTTTTTACAGCGCGATGGATGAAGCGGGCGTGGCGATCGGCAACGTTGTAGCTCTCGGCTCAGGTCCGGTGTTCGCCGCGCTCTTCGAGTGGATCTGGGAGCGCCGCGGGCTCTCCACCCGCTGGCTCGTGTCGACGATCATCGCCGTGATCGGCATTGTGCTGCTGAGCTTCGGGCGTCATGCGGACGAGGCCAGCGACGGCAACATCCCGCTCGGGGTCGGTCTCGGCCTCCTTGCCGGAGCCGCCTACGCCCTCTACACCTACGCGTCGACCCGCGCGATCGCGACGGGTCACGCCGGCCGCTCGGTCATGGGCGGCATGTTCGGCATGGGAGCGCTCGCACTCACACCGGTGTTGCTGGTGACCGGTGCGCCCCTCCTTCAGTCGGGTTTATCGATCGGCATCGCCTCGTATCTCGCTCTGGGGCCGATGTTTGTGGCTTATTTACTATTTGGTTTCGGATTGAAGAAACTTCGCAGCAGCGTCGCGACAACCATCACCCTGATCGAGCCACTTGTCGCTACTTTGCTGGCAGTACTGGTGGTTGGAGAGCAACTCGTCGCCCTCGGATGGATCGGACTCGCTCTCATCTTCGTAGGCATAACAGTGCTCATTACGGCTCGGCAATCACGCAAAGCTCCCGAGCCGACTTAGTATTTTCTTCATGGGCACCACCGACGACGCACGAGACGACGAATCGCGCGAGGGGGATTTGTTCGGCGAAACATTCGTCGAGCCTCCTGTTCGACGGTCGACGTACACTCCACCGACCGCGCAGTCGAGCCAGCCAGCGGAGCCAACAGACCCCGCGGTCATCGATGATGACGAGCTAGCGAACGCACTCTTCGAGGACTTTGCACGCACCACAACCGGTGCGATTCCAATACAGCGCTTCGATGATGCGGCCGCCGCCAACCCGGACGACCCGTTTGCGGCGCTCTTCGCTCCCCGCCCTCCCGCAGAGCCAACGGCCTTCCAGCCGCCGGTCTTCGAAGCTCCGGCCGCCGAGGCACCGGCTGCCGAAGCCCCGGTCTACGAAGCGCCCGCTGCTGAGGCGCCGACTTTTGAGTCTCCGGCTTTCGAAGCTCCGGCCTACGAAGCGCCCGCCGCCTACGAGGCTCCCGCTGCATATGAGCCTCCTGCTTTTGAGGCGCCCGCCGCCTATGAGCCGCCGCCCGTTTTCGAGCCCGCTCCCGCGTATGACGCTCCTGCCGCTTACGAGCCGCCGCCCGCCTACGAGCCACCGCCCATCTTTGAGGTGCCGGTCTTCGACGCGCCGAACGCCGATGGCTCGCCGATCTTCGAGGTTCCGACTTACGAGCGTTCGGAGTTTCAGGCTCCCGCCGACGAGACTCCGGCCTTCGAATTGCCCGTCGTTGATGCTCCGTCGTTCGATGCTCCGGCGTTCGACGCCCCTGCTTTCGAGGCACCCGCCGCTCCGAGTTTCGAGTTCCCGGCTCCGCCCGCATTCGACGACGCCAACCCTCCGGCCTGGCAGTCCGCCGCTGGCCCGGTAGTTGGTCCGCCCGCTGACGCTCCCGTCTACGACATTCCGACGTTCACGATGCAGCCCGACGAACCCGCGCAGAGCTACTCGGCTCCCGAAGCGTACGAGCCTCCGGCAGCATTTGAGCCGCCTGCTGCTTACGAACCGCCTGCTGCCTACGAAGCTCCTGCTGCTTATGAGGCTCCGGCGGCATTCGAAGCCCCAGCGTCAGACGAAGCTCCAGCTCCGTTCGAATCGCCGAGCCGCTTCGAGCAGCCGGCGTCGTACGACGACCGGTCCTTCGACGCCCGCACGTTTGACGAGCCAGCGACCGAAGTTCCTGCGCCCAGCTTCGACGCTCCAGCACCGAGCTTCGAGACGGCTGCACCGTCGTTCGATGCGCCCGAGCAGTTCGACGCTCCAGCGGCTCCAGCGGCTCCGGCACCTCAGGTATTCAACTCTGCCGAAGAGCAGGCCGCAGCACTCGCGAACCTCGCTGGCCCCGCCGGACGCCCCTGGGTTCCTCAGCGCCGCTCGATGTCCGACAACGAACTTATGGCCGTGCTCGAGTCCGCTCACGGACCCAACGCAGACCCCAACGCCCTCCAACAATTGCAGAACCAGCTCGCGCTGCGTGAAGAAGAAGCTCGCGAGTACCAGGACTGGGAGCAGACGATGCTCGCGGTCGGCACTCCTGAGGCGATCAACGCCGTCGACCAGGTGCGTACCCAGTTCTCCGGAATCGTTCCCGAGCCGAGCTACCAGCCGCCAGCGGCCGATGAGGCTCCCGCGGCTCCCGTCTTCACTGGTCCGAGCTACGAGACGGTGAACCCCGCGGCTCCCGCGCCCGAAGCTCCTGCCACAGAACCTCCTGCCGCAGAAGTCCCAGCTCCCGAGGTGCCCGTCGCTGAAGAATTGGCGCCCGCTGCACCCGTATTCGAGGTGCCCGCGTACGAGGCACCCGCGTACGAGGCGCCAGCGTATGAGGCACCCGCATTCGAAGCGCCGGCCGCCGAAGTTCCCGAGGCTCCCGTTGAGGCGCCCGAGGCTCCTGTCGAGCAGCCTCCTGTCGAGCAGGCTCCGGTCGAACAGGCGCCCGCCGCACCAGTCGACGAAGATCCGTTCGCGTCTTTCTTTGCATCACGAGAAGCCGCAAACAACGCGGACGCCGCGGCCAACCCGCCGATCTTCCCCTTCGCTACTCCGCCCGCTGCGCCGGAACCCGAGACACCAGTCTTCGCGGACATCGTGCCCGAGGCAGAGCCAGCAGAGCCCGCTGTGCTGGAGGAGCCTGCTGCGGCTCCCGCGCCGCCCGAGCCCTGGGGCATCCCGACCGAGACAGGCGCGACAACGGCTGCTGCTGCAGCGTTTGCACCTCCCGTTGCTGCTCCGCCGGTGGCACCGGCAGTTCCCGAAGAACTCGCGCCCGAAACCGTGTACCCACCACTCGACGAGGCTCTCGTTGAGACCGCGCCGCCGCCCTTCGCCGAACCGGACATCTTCGATTTCTCGCAGCCGATTCCGCCGCGCGTTCCCTCGGAGCCGACGTCGTTCGACTTCTCGATACCTGCGGCACCCATTCCTGCCGAGCCGACCGCGGCAGAACCCATTGTTGACGCGCAGTTCGCTGCAGAGCCGACCAGCCCGGATACGTTCAGCTTCGAGCCGCCCGTACAGCCGTTCGCAGAGCAGCCCTACACAGAGCAGCCCTACACAGAGCAGCCCGAAACAGAGCAGCCTGTCGAGGAGCAGTCCTTCGAGGCCGCCGCTCAGTGGCAGCCGGAGGAATGGCAGCCCACTCAGTGGCAGCCGCCGGTCGAACCCGAGCAGGCGCCGCAGGGATTCACTTCGGAACCCGCACCGTTCGCTGCGGAGCCCGCACCGGAGCCGTTTGCTCCCGAGCCAGCTGCATTTGAACAGGCCGCAGCCGAGCAGTCCGTCCCGGAGGCGAGCGCCGAATCTGCTCCCTACGACCCCGCTTCGTTCGCCTCTTTCCCCGTCGAGCAGCAGCCTGCAGAACCTCAGCAATTTGAGGCACCGCAGTACGAGGTTCCCCAGTTCGAAGCACCGCAGTACGAGGCACCTCAGTCAGAGGTTCCGCAGTACGAAGCGCCTCAGTCTGAGGTTCCCCAGCCCGAGGTTCCCCAGTACGAGGCACCGCAGTACGAAGCGCCTCAGTCAGAGGTTCCCCAGTACGAAGCGCCCCGATACGAGGCACCGCAGTACGAAGCACCGCCGGCCGCGCCTCAGTACGAACCGCCTGTCGCGCCCGCTCCCGAGCCGGTTGCTCCGCAGTCCTGGTTCGACCAGCAGTCATCCGCTCCCGCGGAAGCAGCTCAGCCAGCGCAAACGTTTGAACAGCCGTGGCAGCCCCCCGCCGCGTCGGTTGTGGAGCCGGTTGTGGAACCAGCTATCGAGGAGACCCCGCCCGCCGCAGAATGGCAGCAGGCAGCCCCGTCAGTCTTCGACTGGAACGCTCCGGCTGCTCCCGTTGCAGCCCCCGAGCCAGAACAGTTCGCGCCCATCCAGGCCGAACCCGTATTCCCCGAGCCCATCGCCGCTGCACCCGCGCAGCCGGCGCCTCTCGTCGAGCCGGCCGCACCTGAGCCCGTCGACATCTTCGACTTCTCGCAGCCGCCGCCCTTTGTGATGCTCGAGCCGGTTGCTCCAGCACCAGCACCCGCACCAGCGCAGGAAGCTCCAAACTTCGACTCCCTGTTCGCGGTCGAGCCCAACGAGCAGCAGTCTTACGATCAGCAGCCCGGCGAGCAGCCGCCGGTCTACGAGCAGCAGACCAGCGCGCCGCAGCCGGAACAGCCGCTCTCCGAACAACCTCCACAACCGGGAACGGAGCCACCGCCAGGTGCGCCAGCCGGGTCCCTCAACTTCGATCACCTGTTATCAGGCGCAGGCGACCCTGCTGACCCGGTCTTCCTGGAGCCGCGCCCTTTCGTGGATTCGGCGGATTCGGAAAAGCCCGAACCCGTCGTGACAACAACGACACAGACTGAAACAGCTAGCCCTGAACCAGCTTCTACCGAGGCATACGACAGCGCCGAAATCATTGAAGACGCTGTCGTAGTCGAAGACCCGAACCCGCCGGCGACGGCTGCGGTACCCGTGGCAATAGCCGCAGCAGCCACGGCAACACCCACAGCAACACCAGCACCGGTCCTCGCAGTCGAGCAGGAATCCATCGAGCCGACGCCGCTTGACCGCAGGGTCGGCAGCGCGGCCCGGTTGTTCTGGCTCTGGTTCGCCGCGAACTCTTCGATCGTCAGCATCGCCTTCGGTGCGGTGATCGTGAGTCTCGGCATGAGCCTGCGCCAGGCCCTCGTCGGCACACTCGTAGGCATCGTGCTCTCGTTCCTGCCGCTCGGCCTCGGCACGCTCGCGGGCAAACGCAGCGGCCAGCCGACGATGATCGTGTCCCGGGCAGCCTTCGGCGTTCGCGGCAATGTTGTGCCCGCCGTCGTCTCGCTTCTTACGCGCGTGTTCTGGGGTGCAGCGCTGCTGTGGATCCTCGGCTCGTCCGTCGCGGCCATCCTCGTCTCGGCAGAGATCGACGGCGGTCTTGGCGCACCGGTCGTCACACTCATCGTTGCGGGCGTCGGCGCTCTGCTCGCAACCGTCTTCGCGGTCTTCGGCTACGCACTCATCGCGAAGCTGCAACTTGTGATCACCATCGTCTCTGTGCTCCTGATCGCCGGCGTGATCGCACTCACCTGGCAGTACGTCGATCTCGCAACTGCGATGAACGTGAACGACGGCTCATGGGTGCTTGTGCTCACGGCTGCTGTTCTCGTCTTCAGTTTTGTCGGACTCGTCTGGGCCAACTCGAGTTCCGACCTCGCGCGCTACCAGGGCCCCGGCACGTCGGGTGCGGGCTCGGTGCTCGCCGGCTCGTTCGGGTCAACGATTCCCACGTTCGTGTTGATCGCCTACGGAGCCCTGCTCGCGACATCCAACCCGCGTATCGCTCAGGGACTCACCACTTCGCCCCTCGAGACCATCGGCCTGATGCTGCCCGTCTGGTACCCGGCGCCCCTCATCGCGGCCGTTAGCCTCGGCCTGCTCTCGGGCGTTGTGGTCACGATCTACTCGGGTGGTTTCGCACTGCAGTCGGTGGGCGTTCGGATGCCGCGGCTCACGTCGGCTGTTGTGATCGGCGTGCTGGTTGCCGCCGGTGCTGTCGCACTCGCGCTGCTGGGAATGGATTTCGGCGGCCTCTTCCGCGACGTCGCCACAACGATTGCCGTGCCGGTCGCAGCGTGGGCGGGCATTTTCGCCGCCGACACGATGCTGCGCAGGCGCGCCTACGACTCGAGCTCGCTGCTCGCGCCCGGCGGAATCTATCCGACAGTGAACTGGGTCAACCTCGGCGCGTTCCTCGTGATCACCGCCCTGGGCCTCGGACTCACGAGCGCAACGCTCGCGGGCCTCGACTGGCAGGGCTATCTCCTGCCGCTGCTCGGCGTCGACGCGGCCGACCCGCTCGCGACATCCGATCTCGGCGTTGTTGTCGCCCTGCTGCTCGGCCTGCTGGTTCCCGTCGTTGCGGGCATCCCGAGCATCCGTAAGCAGGAATCTGCGGAGCCTGCGCCGAACTAGAATCGACCCATGCCCCACTCCGTCGCCGACGTCAACGCAGTCATTGAGACGTTGTGGCCGCTCGACGGAGTCGAGAGCTGGGATGCCCCGGGTTTTCTTTCCGGCGATCCATCGGCCTCGGTCGAGCGCATTCATCTCGCGGTCGACGCCGTGCTTGATACTGTCGACGAAGCTGTCGCCCTCGGTGCAGACGTGCTCCTCGTGCATCACCCGCTGCTACTGCGCGGCGTCACCACCGTCGCTGAGACCACGTACAAGGGCGCGGCGCTCGCCCGTCTCATCCGTGGCAACTGTGCGCTTATAGCGGCACACACGAACGCTGACGTTGTCGAACGCGGAACGTCGGGTGTCCTCGCCGAACTTCTTGGGCTTGTGGATGTCGCGGCTCTCGACGGGCAAGCGACGGGTATCGGCCGGGTGGGCACCCTCGCGGCTCCCGAGACTCTTGGCGTGCTCGCGGCGCGACTCGGCGAACTGCTCCCGTCAACGGCGGGCGGCGTTCGCGTCTCCGGCGACTTCGACGCGCCGATCTCAACCGTCGCGTTGTGCGGGGGAGCCGGTGACAGCCTTCTCGGCCATCCCGCTGTTCGCGCGGCCGACGTGTATATCACCTCAGATCTTCGGCATCACCCCGCTTCGGAGGCTCGCGAGACCGCGCGCATCTCCGGCGGCCCCGCACTTATTGATGTCGCCCACTGGGCGAGTGAATGGCTGTGGCTCGATGTCGCAGCAGAACAGTTGCGCGAGGCCCTTCCGGGTATCGACGTGACGGTAAGCGACCTGCGCACGGATCCTTGGGATTTTGTGATCATGCAGAACAACAGAGTGGAGAAAGTATGGCGATAAAAGCCAGTCCAGACGACCAGAAGATCCTTTTGGACCTTCAAGCGCTCGACACGAAGCTCACCCAGCTCGACCACAAGGCTCGCGGACTTCCGCAGCTCGCGGTCATCACCGACCTCAACAGCCAGATCGATGCGCTGCGGGTCGTCGAACTCGAGCGTCGCGGCGCAACTGAAGACGTCAAGCTCGAGCTCTCGCGGCTCGAGAGCGACGTTGAGGTCGTTCAGGCACGCATCAAGCGCGACACCGATCGTGCTGCCACCTCGACGTCTGCAAAGGACGCGCAGGCGTTCGAGCACGAGCTCGTTCTGCTGCGCAAGCGCCAGTTCGACCTCGAAGAGATCGAGCTCACCGTTATGGAGCGCCTCGAAGAGACCGAGGCTGCCCTCGCCGTGACGACGTCGGCGATCGACGAGCTGCGCGCGGCTCTTGCTGTTGTCGAGGCGCAGAAGGCTGCCGACCTCTCAACGATCACGAACGAGCGCACCCACGCCGCCGCTAACCGGCAGACGATCGCGAGCAAGGTGCCCGCCGACCTGTTCGCCCTTTACGAAAAGCAGCGCACCCGCTACGGCACCGGTGCATCCCTGCTGCGCGGCGGAGTTTCGAGCGCGAGCGGCGTGAAGCTGCTCGAGAACGAGATGGTCGCGATTCGTGCCGCTGCACCCGACGACGTCATTATGTGCCCGTCGAGCGACGCGATCCTCGTGCGTACGTCGGAGTCCGGGCTGTAGCCATTTCTGCGGTCGATCTTGTCGAGACCAGGTCGCTCTAGCGCGCGTTTCGAAACCACGCGCTAGTCTCAGCCTTATGGCAACCCCGGAACGACCAGGCTGGTACCCCGCCCCAACAGGCGGGGGAGAGCAATGGTGGAACGGCGTTGCCTGGAGCGAGAGCCGTCGTGACGGTTCGATAGCGCGGCAGGCGGTGTCGCACTCGGATCCGGCTCGCTCGTCGAGCCCGGCGGCGCCCGCGCAGAACGCCCGCGCGATCTCCAACATCACCCCACCCGCTAATCGCGCGCCGGCCCTGCCCGCCCCCTACCGTGGTCCGGTGCCGCCGCCACCCTACACGGGCGCACCGGCGCACGCCGCGCCGGGCGCGGCGCAGCAGGCGTCCGCCACGACCTCTGGCGCTGTGTTGCCGCTTATCCTCGGCATCGGTTCGCTGTTCATCGGCGTACTCGGAATTGTCGCGATCATTGCGGGCATCCGCGGTGTAACAACGGCGGGGCACAACCCGGCGACAGCGACATCCACCCGCACTTTTGCAACTATTGGAATCGTTCTCGGTGCCATCGGGCTCATCATCAGCACAAACTGGCTGCTTCCGCTGTTCCTGGCGCTGACGTCGTCGTTCGGGCTCGAGTAAGCGCGCCGGTAGACTCCTCGAAGCGAATGGGTCGGCAAGACGGTCGCGTTGCTGGCGGTGTTCTTCGGAACACGCAGCACCGAGGAACGTCCGGGCTCCGTAGAGCAAGGCGGTGGGTAACACCCACCCGGGGCAACCCGCGAGAACAGTGCAACAGAAAACAGACCGCCACGTGCATGCACGGGGTAAGGGTGAAACGGTGGTGTAAGAGACCACCAGCGGCCGGGGTGACCCGATCGGCTATGTAAACCTCGCCAGGAGCAAGGTCAGACAGAATGCGTTACGGGCTGCTCGTCCAGCATTCGGGTAGACCGCTAGAGGCGTGCAGCAATGTACGTCGTAGATAGATGACCGTCGATGGTGCGCAAGCACCGGGACAGAACCCGGCGTAATAGCCGGCCCATTCGCCTCAGGATTAAAACTCCGCGCTGGGAATGAAGCTGGCCTTTCGCGCGGTTACTTCTCACATGAGTGAAATCCGCGACCTCACCGACCACGAGCGCTCTGTGCTCGAATTCCTCCTCGAAGGCGATTGGGATGGCGCGTCCGCCCTCCGCCACCAGCTCGCCACCGCCAAACACGCCGGTGCCGATGATTCAAGTGCATCGTTCAGCCTCGCTGTCGCTCCCGACGCTCCGCGCGCACCCCAGGCGCTCAGCGTTCAGGGTGCCGGCGACGTCTACGTGCGCGTCGAGAACGGCACCCTCGTCGGGCTCGGTTGCAGCGCGCAGCAACTCCCGCCGCTCGCGGAGCTGTTCGCCGCATAGCTAGTCGCTGTAATCGTCGAAAAGTGCTCTTCCCGCCGCCGGGCGTTTTGGCGGTGAAGAGCACTTTTTGCAGTTTGCCCAGCTTGACCCGAGCGCGCAACGGGGTCAGGCTTGCGTGATGCACCTCGACACACTGACGTACGAGTACAACCTGGCGACGACGCCGGATGCCGCATTCGACACCTTCACCGCACGCTTCGGTGAGTGGTGGCATCCCAGTTACACGGCGAACGCCGCGACCTTTACGGGCGCAACGATCGAGCCCTTCGTTGGCGGACGCATCTACGGCACCCACGACCCCGAGGGCGAGTTCGTCTGGGGCCGCGTGACGGCCTGGGAGCCGGGCATGCTGCTGCGCTACGAGTCAGTTCTCGCGCAGCCGGCCGAGGCGCCGAGCGAGGTCACCGTGCAGTTTCATTCAACGGGCGATGGATGTCGCGTGCTCTTCGAACACGGCGGCTGGAACGCCATTAACGGTGCCTTCCGTGAAAAGTTCGGCGACTGGCCGGTCATGCTCGCGCGGTTCGTGGAGCTGGCCGAGGCTCCAGCGGTTTAGTCCTTTACGGCGTGAACCGGTAACCCATCCCCGCCTCGGTCAGCAGGTACCGCGGCTCGGACGGCACGGGTTCGAGCTTCTTGCGCAACTGCGCGAGGTAGAGCCGCAGGTAGCCGGTGTCGGTTGTGTACTGCGGTCCCCAGACTTCGGTAAGCAGCGTCTCGCGGGTGACGAGCCGGTCGGGGTTGCGCACAAGCACCTCGAGCAGGTGCCACTCCGTCGGGGTGAGCCGCACGGGGGAGCCGTTGCGCGTCACAACGCGCGCCGCGAGGTCCACTGTGACGTCTCCGAAGCTCACAACGGGCTCGTCGGTTGACGCGGGGGTCCGTCGCGTCAGCGCGCGAATCCGCGCGAGCAGTTCGTCGGCCTGGAACGGTTTTGTCACGTAGTCGTCGGCGCCGGCGTCGAGGGCGTCGACCTTGTCCCAAGATTCGCTGCGTCCCGAGACCACGAGGATCGGCACCTGGCTCCATCCGCGCACGCCTTCGATAACCTCGATGCCGCTGAGGCCGGGCATACCGAGGTCGAGCACTATGAGGTCGGGGTGTTCTTTTGCTGCGGCATCGAGCGCGGTACGGCCGTCGGGTGCCGTGACGACGTCGTAGCCGCGCGCACCGAGCGTGATGCGCAGCGCGCGAAGGATCTGCGGGTCGTCGTCGGCGAGGAGAATTTTCATGACACCTCCCGATCGATTGCTGCTGCAAGCTCGACAACCATCGTCAGCCCGCCGCCGGGCGTGTCTTCGGCTTCGAGCGCGCCATCCATCGCTTCGGCGAAGCCTTTGGAGAGAGCGAGCCCGAGCCCGACGCCCGTTGAATTGTCGGTGTCGCCGAGCCGCTGGAAGGGCAGGAAGACCACGTCGCGGCGCGCGGCAGGGATGCCGGGGCCGGCATCGATGACGCGCAACTGCACGCGGTCGCCGAAGGTGCTCGTTGCGAGAAGTGGGAGTGCGCCGTCGGGGGAGTAGCGAACGGCGTTGGCGAGCAGGTTGACGATGACGCGGGTGAGCAGGGCGGGGTCTGCGCGGACGGCGGGAACCGGGGCGAGGTCGAGCGCCACCTCCGACGGACCGAGGCCCAGCTCGTCGAGCGCGTTGATCACAACTTCGTCGAGGGCGACATCGGTGAGTGTGACGCCGAGCACGCCGGCCTGCAGGCGCGAGGCGTCGAGCAGGTCGGTGACGAGCGAGCCAAGAGCGTCGAGGCTTTCGTCGGCCGTCGCGATGAGCTCCTGCTGATCGGCTTCTGACAGCGAAACATCCGTCGCGCGCAGGGTCGACACGGCGGCCGTTGCGGCGGCGAGTGGACGGCGCAGGTCGTGGCCGACGGCGGCGAGCAAAGCACTCCGCAGCTTGTCGGCCGCGGCTATCGGGCGGAGGTCGTCCGCCTCGCTCGTCAGTCGGCGCTGCACAAGAGCCGCGCTGATCTGCGAGACAAATGCGCCGAGGATCTTGCGATCCGACGCCGCGAGCGGCACCCCGCGCAGCGACAGACTCGCGTTCTCGCCGAGTGGGATCGTTGTCTCATCGTCGGCGTCATCGAGCAGCGACGCATCGGTCGCCGCATAGAGCGCTGTGCCGTTCTGGCGAAGGATCACGCTCGTGATTCCGAAGGCCTCGCGCAACCGGGAGACGAGGGCCTCGAGCGCGTCCGCACCGCCGAGAACGCTTCCCGCAACCGTCACGAGCACTTCGGCTTCGGCGGCCGACCTCGTCGCGGCTCGCGACCGGCGCGCCGCCTGGTCGACGACAAAACTCACGAGGGCCGCGACGGCGAGAAAGATCACAAGCGCGAGCAGGTGCAACGGATCGCTGATCGTCACCGTGTAGAGCGGCTCGACGAAGAAGAAATCGAGCAGCACGCCGGCGGCAAGCGCGGCGACGAGCGCGGGCCAGATGCCACCGACGAGAGCGACGATCACAACGAAGAGCTGATAGGCGAGCACGTCGCTGGTTATCGACTCAGGGCTGCGGAACGCCGACAGCAGCAGGGTCAGAAGCGGCAGCCCGGCCGCGGTGAGCGCAAAGCCGGTGAGACGTCGGCGCAGCGACAGCGCCCCGCCAATGCGGGGCAGAGAAACGCGGCCCGCCTGCGCGTGCGAGACGATGTGCACGTCGATGTCCCCGGCGAGACGGATGACGCCCGCACCGATGCCCGCGCGGCCCAGGAGCGCAGCGACTCGGGAGCGCCGCGACGCGCCGATCACAAGTTGCGTCGCGTTAACCGAACGGGCGAACTCGACGAGCGCGGTCGGCACCTGATCCGCGACAACCTGGTGGAACGTGCCCCCGAGGGTTTCGACGAGGCTGCGCTGGGTGGCGACGGCAGCCGGGTCGGGGTCGGCGAGGCCGTCCGCACTTGTCACGCGCACGGCGAGCAGTTCTCCACCGCTCGACCGCGCGGCTATACGAGCGCCGCGTCGCAGCAGGGTCTCGCCCTCGGCACCACCCGTCAGGGCGACGACTATGCGTTCGCGAGCTTCCCACGGGGCGGCGATGCCGTGCTCGCTGCGATACGCCTGCAGCGCGACATCCACCTCGTCGGCCAACCAGAGCAGCGCTAGTTCTCGCAGCGCGGTCAGATTGCCGAGACGGAAGAAGTTGGAGAGAGCTGCGTCTACGCGAGCTGCCGGGTAGACGACACCCTCGGCGAGCCGGTTGCGCAGCGCCTGCGGAGCGAGGTCGACGAGTTCGACCTGGTCGGCTCGGCGCAGCACGGCGTCGGGAACCGTTTCGCGCTGGGCAACGCCCGTGACGCGCGCAACAACGTCGCCGAGCGAGTCGATGTGCTGGATGTTGACAGTCGAGATGACATCGATGCCGGCGGCAAGCAGCTCTTCGACGTCTTCCCAGCGCTTGGTGTGAGAGGACCCCGGCGCGTTGGTATGCGCGAGCTCATCAACAAGGGCAAGCTGCGGACGACGCTCGAGCACGGCGGCCAGCGCCATCTCGTCGAGCTGCACGCCGCGATGCGACACGCTGACCCGAGGCACCACCTCGAGCCCGTCGAGCAACGCCGAGGTGGCCGCGCGACCGTGGGTTTCCACGACCGCGACGACCACATCAACGCCGGAGTTCTGCAGCCGACGCCCCTCTTCGAGCATGGCGAAGGTCTTGCCGACGCCGGGTGCGGCGCCGAGCAAGACCCGCAGGTGGCCCCTGCTCACGCGAACTGCCTAATTCGTTGCACTGCTATCCAGTTCTGCAAGGGCGAGGTTGAGTTCGAGAACGTTGACCCGCGGCTCACCGAGGTAGCCAAGGTCACGTCCCTGAATTCTAGACTCGACCAACTCTCGAATGGATGTCGCGTCAAGCCCCCGCGCGGCTGCGACAGTCGCGACCTGGCTGAGCGCGTTCTCGGGACTGATGTGCGGGTCGAGACCCGAGCCCGACGCGGTGAGGGCATCCGGTATGTCGCCGGTTCGCGACTCGATGGCCGCGATCAGGTCGTCGTTTTCCGGGCCATAGTTCGACCCACTCGACGCGCCGCCGTCGTAGCCGTCGCCGGCCGCGGAGGGCCGCGAGTTGAACCACTCGGGAGTCGTAAACGACTGCCCGATGAGCGAGGATCCGACAACTGCTCCATCACGGTAGATGAGTGAGCCGTTGGCTTGCGCGGGCAGGGTAACCTGCCCGATCGCGGTGATCAGCAGCGGGTAGCCGATGCCGAGCACGAGGGTGAGCACAAGGAGCGCACGGATGGCGGTCCAGGTTTGGCGAATTTTCATGATGTGCCCCTAGAAGCCGGGGATGATGCTCACGACGAGGTCGATGAGCTTGATGCCGATGAATGGTGCGATGAGGCCGCCGATCCCGTAAACGAGGATGTTGCGGTTGAGGAGAGCACTCGCGCTGATCGCGCGGTACTTCACCCCACGGAGTGCGAGCGGGATGAGGAACACGATCACAAGCGCGTTGAAGATGATCGCGCTCAGGATCGCCGACGCCGGCGACGAGAGCCCCATGATGTTGAGCACGGCGAGACCCGGGAAGGCTCCGGCGAACATCGCGGGGATGATCGCGAAGTACTTCGCAACGTCGTTCGCTATCGAGAAGGTCGTGAGCGAACCACGCGTGATGAGCAGCTGTTTGCCGATGCGCACGATGTCGATGAGCTTTGTCGGGTTCGAGTCGAGGTCGACCATGTTCCCGGCCTCCTTCGCCGCGCTTGTGCCCGTGTTCATTGCGACTCCGACGTCGGCCTGCGCGAGCGCGGGGGCATCGTTTGTGCCGTCACCGGTCATCGCGACGAGATTGCCGCCGAGCTGCTCGCGGCGGATGAGCGCGAGCTTGTCCTCCGGGGTTGCCTCGGCCAGGTAGTCGTCGACTCCGGCCTCTGCGGCGATCGCCTTGGCCGTGAGCGGATTGTCGCCCGTGATCATCACCGTGCGAATGCCCATCAGGCGCATCTCCGCGAAGCGCTCCCTGAGACCCTCCTTCACAACATCCTTCAGGTGGATGACGCCGAGCACACGTACGTCGCCGGTGGCATCCTTCGTCGCCACAACCAGGGGTGTGCCGCCCGACTCCGAGATGCGCGCAACCGCGGCATCCAACTCGCTGGACGTTGAGTGAGCCCACTCCTCGACCTTCGACGCCGCACCCTTACGCACTTCGACGCCGCCGGGCAGGTCGAGCCCGCTCATGCGCGTCTGAGCCGTGAAGGGCACGATGACCGCACCCTCGGGCAGCTCGACCGGCCCGCCCGCGAGCTCGACAACCGATGAGCCCTCGGGCGTCGGGTCGGCGAGAGACGCGAGGCGCGCGACATCCACCAGCTCGGTATGGCTTGTTCCGTGCACGGGCACGAACTCGCTTGCACGGCGGTTGCCGTAGGTAATGGTGCCGGTCTTGTCGAGCAGGAGGGTTGTGACGTCTCCGGCCGCCTCGACAGCGCGGCCCGACATCGCGAGCACGTTGTGCTGCACAAGACGGTCCATGCCGGCGATGCCGATTGCCGAGAGCAGGCCGCCGATCGTCGTCGGAATGAGGCAGACGAGCAGTGCGACGAGAACCGTGACGCTGATCGGTTCACCCGCGTAGGACGCGAGCGGGTTCAGCGTCACAACGACGATGAGGAACACGATCGAGAGACTCGAGAGCAGGATGCTCAGGGCGATCTCGTTCGGTGTCTTCTGCCGACTTGCGCCCTCGACGAGACGGATCATCCGGTCGACAAAGGTCTCGCCGGGCTTCGACATAATCCGAACGACGATGCGGTCGCTGAGCACGCGGGTTCCACCGGTGACTGCGCTGCGGTCACCGCCGTGCTCGCGAACAACGGGAGCAGACTCGCCCGTGATCGCCGACTCGTCGACGCTCGCGATGCCCCAGACGATGTCGCCGTCGCCGGGTATCAGCTCGCCGGCCGTCACAACGACTACGTCGCCGAGCCGGAGGTCGGATGATGCGATCTCGTCGATGTCGGCAGCCGCTGCGTCGGTGCCTTCCGCGTAGTTGGCGACGCGGTGAGCGACGGTCGTTGTGCGGGTCTCCCGCAGCGAGGCAGCCTGTGCCTTGCCGCGTCCCTCGGCCACGGACTCGGCGAGGTTGGCGAAGATCACCGTGATCCACAGCCAGACGGCGATGCCGATGCTGAAGGTCGGGGCGAGCGATGAACCGCCTGTGAGGGGCTCAGCGATCGCAATCACCGTCGTCAGAACCGCGCCGATTTCGACGAGCAACATCACCGGGTTGTGCCACATAATTCGTGGGTCAAGCTTTCGGAGCGCTCCGGGGAACGCCTGAATGAGGGTATTCAACATGATTACAGCAGCCCTTCCGCCAGGGGACCCAGCGCGAGTACGGGGAAATACGTGAGTGCCGAGACAATGACGACGGTTCCGATGAGGAGTCCGACGAACTGCGGGCGGTGAGTGGGAAGAGTGCCGGCTGTGGCCGGAATCTTCTCTTGCGATGCGAGCGAACCGGCAAGCGCGAGCACAAACACAATCGGCAGGAACCTGCCGAGCATCATGACAATGCCGAGGGTTGTGTTGAACCACGGAGTGTTGGCAGTGAGACCCGCAAAGGCCGAACCGTTATTGTTCGCGGCGCTTGTGTAGGCGTAGAGCACCTCGCCGAAGCCGTGCAGACCGGGATTCCAGATGGATGTCGCTTCAACATCTCCTCGCACTGCGGGGATCGCGAAACTCATCGCCGTGAACAGCAGCACAAGTGTCGGCGTTGTGAGGATGTAGAGGCTCGCGAGCTTGATCTCGCGACTTCCCAGCTTCTTACCGAACAGCTCGGGAGTGCGACCGACCATGAGTCCGGCGAGGAACACCGCGATGATCGCCACGATGAGCATTCCGTAGAGGCCAGCGCCGACGCCACCGGGCGCCACCTCGCCGAGCATCATGTTGACGAGGGCCATTCCGCCGCCGAGGGACGTAAAACTGTCGTGCATCGAGTTGACGGCGCCCGTTGAGGTGATTGTGCTCGTTGTTCCGAAGATCGTTGAGCCGATGATGCCGAAGCGCACCTCCTTGCCTTCCATGGCGGCACCCGCGAGTTCCGGGGCTGTGCCGCGGCCGGCGAGTTCTGCCCAGGTCATCAGGCTCACGGACGTCACGTAGATCACGCTCATGGCGCTGGCGATTGCCAGCCCCTGCCGCTTGTCGCCCAGCATTGCGCCGAGTGTGCGGGGCAGTGCGAACGGGATCGCGAGCATCAGCACAACCTGCAGGATGTTCGTCCACGGGGTGGGGTTCTCGAACGGGTGGGCGGAATTGGCGTTGAAGAAGCCGCCGCCGTTGGTGCCAAGGAGTTTGATCGCCTCCTGGCTCGCGACGGGGCCGCCGGGGATGTTCTGGGCGCCACCGGTGATCGTCGCGATCTCCTGGAAGCCGTTGAAGTTCTGAATGACTCCACCCGCCAGGAGGATGATCGCGGCGAGCACCGAGAACGGCAGCAGGATGCGCAGTGTGCCGCGCGTCAGGTCGACCCAGAAGTTGCCGATCGTGCCACTCAGCCGGTACGCGAAGCCGCGGATCAGGGCGACGGCGACAGCAATTCCGACGGCCGCGGAGACGAAGTTCTGCACGGCGAGACCGACGAGCTGAACCGTGTAGCCGAAGGTCAGGTCGGGCGAGTACGACTGCCAGTTCGTGTTCGTCACAAACGAGATGGCCGTGTTGAACGAGAGGTTCTCGCTCGCTGCGGGGAACCCGAGGGAGTACGGCAGCCACTCCTGGGTGCGCTGGAGGGCGTACACCAGAAGAATGCCAACGACCGAGAACGCGAGGATCGAGCGCAGGTAGGCGCCCCAGCTCTGCTCGGACTTCGGGTTGACCCCGATCAGACGATAGAAGCCGCGTTCGACCTTGAGGTCGCGCGGCGAGGTGAAGACGTGCGCCATGTAGTCGCCGAGAGGGCGGAACAGGATGGCGATGATCGCCGCGATAGTCGCGATCTGGGCGACGAAGAGCCAGATTGTCGCGCCCATTAGAAGATCTCCGGCTTCACAAGGGCGACTACGAGGTAGCCGATAGCGCCGACGGCGAGCAGAAGGGCGATGGTTTCAATAACGATCACAGTCGCTCGACCCCCTTGCCCACGAGGGCAACGAGCGCGGCAAGCGCCAGAATGCCGAAAACGAAAACAGCGTCGAGCACGGGAATCTCCATCCGATTGGATGTCGCGGCCGAGGCGCGCGGCAGCAGCCCCATTGGGCTGCAGAGAGAGTCAACGCCCGTCGCGTGCGCGCTAAGACGTTCCTAACGGATCCCTAACGCTGCTGCGCAAATTCCTAACGCCGCGTTCGTCACCCCGCCGTCGAAAACTGCTCCAAGCCCGAGGCTTTGGAGCAGTTTTCGACGATTAGGAGTCTTTCGCCTTCTTCTTCGCCGTCTTCGGCTCGATCACAATCGCGTTGCCGTCGGCCGCGAGCGCTGCGGCGCCGAGGATGCCGGCGTTGTTGCGCAGCTTCGCCGGAACGATCGGTGCACGAAGCTCAAGCAGCGGCAAAAACTCCTCGTGGTGCTTTGACACCCCGCCGCCGACGATGAAGAGGTCGGGCGTAAAAAGCATCTCGAGCATCGCGTAGTACTTCTGCAGGCGCTGAGCCCACTTCTCGTAGCTCAGGTCGTGGCGTTCCTTTGCGGAGAACGCGGCCTGGCGCTCGGCGTCCTTGCCGCCCATCTCGAGGTGACCCAGCTCGGAGTTGGGCACAAGCACACCGTTGTAGATCATTGCCGAGCCGATACCCGTGCCAAGGGTCGTGAGAATAACGAGCCCCTTGACGTCTTTTGCCGCACCGAATCGCTGCTCTGCGACTCCGGCGGCGTCGGCGTCATTAACGAAGTGGATGTCGCGTCCGAGCCCCTTCTCGAAGAGCTTCTCCGCTTCGAGGCCGATCCACGCCTTGCTGACGTTGGCGGCCGACATGGTGCGCCCGTTGCTCACGACCGCGGGGAAGCACACGCCCACAGGGATGCCGTCTTCGATACCGAGCTTCTTCGTGAGCTCGATGACCGTCTCGAGAATCGCGTCGGGCTCGCCACCCTCGGGAGTGGGCACCTTGATGCGGTCGGTAATGAGCTCACCGGTAACCGTGTTGACGAGGGCACCCTTGATGCCTGTGCCACCGATGTCGATGCCGAGTGCGGTAGTCATGGGGATCCTTAGGAGAGGGTGAGTACGTCGACACCGCGTTCGGTGACAACCATTGTGTGTTCGAACTGTGCTGTCCAGCTTTTGTCGCGAGTGGTGACGGTCCAGTCGTCGTCCCACTGGTCCCAGGCGATGGTTCCGGGGCGCTCCGGTGTGCCAAGCGTGAGCATGGGCTCGATCGTGAAGACCATGCCCTCGAGGATCTCGTCAGCGAAGCGCGGCGCTGAGTCGTAGTGCGGGATGATCAGGCCGGAGTGGAAAGCCTCGCCGACCCCGTGACCGGTGAAGTCCCGCACAACGCCGTAGCCGAAGCGCTTGGCGTACGACTCGATCGCGCGACCGATGACGTTGAGCTGGCGGCCGGGTGCGACGGCCTTCATTCCGCGATTGAGCGACTCGCGCGTTCCCTCGACCAGCGCGGCGACCTCCGGGCGCACCTCGCCGACGAGAAACGTGCGGTTGAGGTCGCCGTGCAGACCGTTCTTGAAGGCGGTGATGTCGATGTTGATGATGTCGCCGTCTTCGAGCACGGTGTCGTCGGGGATGCCGTGGCAGATGACCTCGTTGAGACTCGTGCAACTCGACTTCGGAAACCCCCGGTAGCCGAGTGTCGACGGGTACGCGCCAGCAGCGATGATGAATTCGTGGGCGACCTGGTCGAGTTCCTCAGTTGTAACACCAGGTTGGATGGCGCGGCCGACGGCATCGATCGCCTGCGATGCGATGCGTCCCGATTCCCTAATCTGTTCGACGCGCTCGGGCGAGTACACGTCTGAGCCCTCGAACTCGCGCGGACCCTTTTTGCCGACGTACTCCGGCCGCTCGATATCGGCGGGCACGGTGCGGACGGGAGTTACCCGACCGGGAACGAGATGGCCGAGAGCGTTGCGGGGCATGGATCAAGCTTATCGGGGTTGACAGGCAACCAAAAGGTTGCCAATAATGACGAGTGGACATCGTTTTCAAGGCTCTCGGAGATCCGGTGCGGCTCGCCATCGTCGATGAACTCGTTGCCCGCGACGGCCAGACACTCTTTGAGCTCGTCGTTCGACTGATCGAGATCCATCGGTTTGAGATCAGTCGACAGGCGGTTTCGAAGCACCTTGCCGTTTTGGAGAACGCCGGTGTTATCGACGTCGATCGCGTCGGACGGACGACCGTGCACCGGCTCAACCTGGGGGCACTGACATCCATTCGTGCCTGGCTTAACGAGAGGGAATCATGATCATCACAACAGCGAGTGTTTTCGTCGACGACCAGGCGAAGGCGCTCGATTTCTACACAGAGAAGCTTGGGTTCATCGTCAAGACCGATATCCCGACGGGGGAGCACCGCTGGCTGACGGTTGTGTCGCCGCAGTTTCCGGATGGTGTCGAGTTGCTGCTCGAGCCGGGGGAGCACCCCGCCGTAGGCCCATTTAAGTCGGCGCTTGTTGCGGATGGCATTCCTTACACAAGCTTCGGCGTTTTGGATGCGCGAGCCGAGTTCGAACGCCTGACCGCTCTGGGTGTGCGCTTCACGATGGAGCCGATGGATGCCGGACCGGTCACCGTTGCGATTCTGGATGACACCTGTGGCAACCTCATCCAGATCGCGTCGATGAACTGAGTTCGCGGGTTTTTTGTGGCGACGGGCGTACGATCGGCGCATGACTCAGTGGTGGTACAACAACAAGACCGGTGAAGTCGAGGAGGGCGCGCAGTCGCTCGGCTCGGACCGCGATGGCCCCTTCGGTTCGCGTGAGGCTGCGGCTCGTGCTCCCGAGATCATCGCGGAACGTGCCCGCAAGTGGGCCGAAGAAGAGGCCGCGCGCGACTCTTGAAGGGATGTTGGGGCTAGCTCCGCTGGCCTCAGCGGTCTCGCTGCAAGCCCGGCCGCTGCAGGTAGTCCTGCTGCAAGCACCGCCGCTGCAGGCACGGCCACTCCAACACCGCCACCGCTCGACCTGTTCGCCGGACCTCTCGGTCGCGCCTACCGCACGCTGACGTTCGCGAGCCTGGGCGGAATGCTTCTCCTGGTCACCGCCATCGTCGTGGCAGCCGTGGCCCAGACCGAGTTCTGGTTCTCGGCTCTTCGCTTCGTCTTTGTTCTCTATCTGGCCATCTCACTCGCGCGCTCGATTGTTGGTCAGGTCAACTCCCGTAAGCGTCGCCAAGCGGCGAACTCTTCGGAAAAGTCGGCGGCGACCGGTCAAGCTGAGTAGCGTCACCCTGCACCGTCGTCTCCCTTCTGTGCTCGGATCTCGAGCACGCTGCCCATGGTTTCGGTGGGTTGGGTGAGGTAGGTCTTGCCGAGGGGTGAGGTCCAGCGGAGTTCACCGTTGCCGATCCGTTCGACGCTCCACCCGGTCAGGGTTTTGAGTCGGTGGTGTTCTTCGCAGAGGTGGGCGAGGTTGTCGTGTGCGGTGGTTCCGCCGTTGTGCCATTCCTGGGTGTGGTCGATGTGGCAACGTCCGGCTTTTTTGCCGCAGCCGGGGAAGCGGCAGGTCCCATCCCGGGTTTGAAGCCACCGTCTGAGTTCTTTCGGGATTCGGTACCGTTTTCGTCCCACGGAACGCACCGCCCCGGTTTCCGGATCGGTCAGCAGTCGGGTCAACGATGGTGCCCGGGAGGTGAGGCTGCGGGCGGTGTCCTGGTCGATGGGTCCGTAGCCGTCGAGTGTGGCCGGAGTGTCGTCGCGGCCGAGGAGGGTGAGTACCGGGACGGTGATCTGCACCTGCGGACGGATCGTCGCGAGGATCTCCTCGAGCGTCGGCGCCGGGAGAGTGGAGTCGAGGATGTCTGCGCCGGTGATGCTCACGAGCACGCCGTGGGGGTCGTGGATGGGGTAGACGTTGGAGCCGCGGCCCGAGTCGGCGCCAGACTTGCGGCCGGTGCCGGAGTGGGTTCCGCGACCGAAGCCTTTCTTCGTGCGCCCGGTGCGAGCGACTCCGACTCCGAGCAGCACACCCGCGAAGGTGTCAGCGCGCAGCTGGGCGAGGGTGCGGGTATCGCCGTCGTGGTGCGCGCGGATCGCGGCACGGTCGAGGCGGTCGAACACCGCATGTGCCGTCGCCGCGGGCAGGAAGGCGGTCAGGAATGCCATGCCGTCTTTCGCGGGTTCCACCGAGACGTTTCGGTCCGCGTTGGCCGTGGTGTGGCGCAGTTCGATGGACTCGGGGTGCATTCGCTCCCGCACGACCCGGGCTTTTTGGTTGAACCGGGTGGCGGTGTGGGTTTCCGCGAAGGGGAGCACCAGCGTTTCGAACTCGGCAAGTGCGGCGTCGGGGAGTGTGTAGGTGTGTTCGACGAGCAGTTGCGCGTGCCGCCAACTGATCCGACCGTCGGAGAGGGACGCGAGGGTGGCGGGCAGTGCGGTGACAAGCCGCACACTGTCGGCGATCAACGTTTCTGCGGTGCGCTCCGGGATCTTCAATGCGCACGCGACCTCCGACCTCAGGCTGCGGCGCGCGACTTCCTGGGAACTCCAGCCGTGCGGTCCATCCGACGCCGACACGCTTGGATCGGTGAGGCTCAACGCGTGCGCGGCAGCAAGGGCGCGAGCCTTGCGTGCGGAGGCTGCGGCTTCGTCCCGCGCGGCCGCGGCAGCAGAATCAACGAGGGCACCGAGTGCCTCGTTGTGTGCTGCGGCAGTTGCCGGGATGGGGGTGTTCATGCCTCTAGATAACACCCTCCCACCGACATTCGCGACGCCGGGCGGGGCACCTGTGGAGAGGAAAGGAAAAGCCGGTCAGGGGAGGAATAGGCGAACCGGCGGCGAGGGGAAGTGGGGAGTCGAGAGGAGGCTGGGGGCGGTGCGGGAATGGAGCCGCCGACGAGGGCAGGCGCAGGCGCCAGGGCGCGCGTGACGAGGTTGAGGTAGCGGGTGCCGCGAGGTAGAAGAGGTGGCCCGCGACGACGCCCGCGTCGGAGTGGCGATAAAGGGGACACGTGCGGAGAGGCGGAGAGGCGGCGGCCGACCCCCGACGACGCCCGCGTCGGAATGGCGATGGAGGTGGCGGGTGCGAAGAGGCAGGCGAGGAGGAGATCGACCCGCGATGACGCCCGCGCCGAAGTGGCGACGTGCGGGCGGGCCAGCCGCGGGCAGCGCGACGCTAGCGCAGGACTTTTTGCCAACACGCCGAGTCCGCGCCACTACTGAGCGGCGCGTCGTCCAAAACTCCTGCGCTACGGTCGCGACGCGACTGAAGCCGCGCAACGCGAGCCCCGCAACGCGAGCCGCGCAACCCGAGCCCTCTCAAGCCAGGCTCCGCGACATCCAAGCCAAAAAAGCTACGCGTCGTACTCGTGCTCCGGCGCGGGGAACACGCCCGACGAGACTTCCTCGCGGTACGTGACAGCCGCGGCGAGCAGCACTCCGCGCAGGTCGGCGTACTGCTTGACGAACTTGGGGATGCGTCCGGTGGTGAGGCCGGCCCAGTCGGTCCAGACGAGAAGCTGTCCGTCGGTGTTGGGGCCAGCGCCGACGCTGATCGTCGGTATCGAAAGTTCGCGCGTGATCTGCGCGGCAACGGCCGACGGCACCATCTCGAGTACAACCGCGAATGCGCCGGCTTCCTCGATTGCGTGCGCATCGGCGAGCAGCGCCTCCGCGCCTTCGCCGCGACCCTGGATGACGTGTCCGCCGAGACCGTGTTCGCTCTGCGGTGTGAAGCCGATGTGCGCCATGACCGGGATTCCGGCGGAGACGATGCGTCGAATCTGTTCGGCGCTGCGAACGCCGCCCTCGAGTTTGACCGCGTGCGCGCCGGTCTCCTTCATAAAGCGGAAGGCGGTGTGCAGTGCTTCGTCGGCGCCGGTTTCGTACGAGCCGAAGGGCATGTCGGCGACGACGAGTGCGCGCTTGACGGAGCTCGCGACGGCGCGAGTAAGGGGAATGAGCTCGTCGACGGTGACGGGCAGCGTTGTCTCGTAGCCGAAGACCGTGTTGCCGGCTGAGTCGCCGACGAGGAGAAAGTCGATTCCCGCCTCGTCGAAGATCGAGGCGGTGAGCTGGTCGTAGCTCGTGAGTCCGGTGATCTTTATCCCATTCGCCTTCGCGTTCTGGAAGTGACGGGTACGGACTCGTTTGATTGGCTCAGCCATGGGTCGAGTCTAGAACGAGACGGCCGTAACCTTGTCTGACGCCAAGCTCCAAGGAATCGCCCATGTTCTCTGCCGTTGTCACAAATCACTGGATTACCGAGGGCACCGCCGACGCGATCCGCGTGGTGATCGACCCAACGCTGGCGAACAACCGGTCGGTCTCGGTTCTCACTGTTGCCGGTGGCGTGAGCATTGCCACGATGACGCCAGAGCGCGCCGCGCAACTCGCGATTACCGGCGACGAGGTAACGCCCGAGCAACTCGCTACGCTCACCCTCAACGACCCCGATCACATCTTCTACCTGCCCGAGAGTTGGCAAGCCACCGGCCTCGACGCGAACACCCGCCAGCTCACCCCGCGTGACTCGGCAGCCTTCGAGCGGTTCACAACCGAGGCACCAGACAGCGACGTGGATGACGCGTTTGTCGAGCTCGACCACTGGCTGGTCTTCGGCACCTTCGTAGAAAACCGTCTCGTCGCGGCGGCGAGCATGTACCCGTGGGGCGGCTCACGACTCGCCGACTTGGGAGTCCTCACCCTGCCCGAGGTGCGCGGACAGGGTCACGGCACCGCGCTCGTGCGGGCGATCAGCGCGCGGGCGAGAGAGCTCGGCTACGAGCCGCAGTACCGCTGCCAACTCGACAACGCGCCATCCATCGCTCTCGCAGAAAAAGTTGGCTTCGAATTATTCGGCGACTGGCGAGTAATTCTTAGCGACTAGGTACCGAGCGCCACGTACGCCGCAAACCCGGCGATCGCCACGAGCACCGCGGCCAAAAAGCTGTAGCCGAGTCGAAGCCGGTGGCGGGCGATGACGATCGACAGCACAAGCCCCGCCGGCCAGAGCAGCAGAAACAGCAACAGGAAAACTCCGCTCGGTGCGAGAAACTCGCCGCCGAAACCGTAAAAGGCCAGGGCGACGAAGAGCACAACAGCCAGCGGCACGAGCACAACGGCGTAGGCGACATACATCGCGACTACGGCGACGCGGGGGCGTGAGGTCATGCCCGAAGCTTAGATTGCCAGTAACCTGATACCACTCAAGAACCACAGACAGGGAGCCCATGGACAAGCAGCGCGACTTCGTTCTTCGCACCATTGAAGAACGAGGAATCAAGTTCATCCGCCTGTGGTTCACCGACGTTGTTGGCAGCCTAAAGTCGGTGGCCATCGCCCCGGCCGAGGTTGAGGGTGCTTTCTCCGAGGGACTCGGCTTCGACGGCTCGGCCATCGAGGGCTTCACGCGTGCCTACGAGGCCGACATGCTCGCGCACCCCGACCCGACGACGTTCCAGATTCTTCCGTGGCGCGGCGAGATCGACCCCACCGCGCGTATGTTCTGCGACATCACAACGCCCGACGGCCAGCCTGCAGTCAGCGACCCGCGCAACGCTCTCAAGCGCACACTCGCGAAGGCAGCCGACCGCGGCTTTACGTTCTACACGCACCCCGAGATCGAGTTCTACCTGCTGAAGTCGTCGAAGTACGGCAAGAAGGGTCCGGAGCCGGTTGATTCGGCTGGCTTCTTCGACAATGTTCCCGGTGGCACGGCGCACGATTTCCGTCGCCGCAGCGTGCGCATGCTCGAAGACCTCGGCATCTCGGTGGAGTTCAGCCACCACGAGGCCGGCCCCGGCCAGAACGAGATCGACCTGCGCTACGCCGACGCTCTTACGACCGCCGACAACATCATGACCTTCCGCACGGTTATCAAGGAGGTGGCAATCGAGCAGGGCGTCTACGCGACGTTTATGCCGAAGCCGCTCTCCGGCCACCCGGGCTCGGGTATGCACACGCACATGTCGCTCTTCGAGGGCGACACAAACGCGTTCTACGAGGCCGGCGGGCACTACCAGCTCTCCAAGATCGGTCGCCAGTTCGTCGCAGGCCTGCTCAAGCACGCGCCCGAGATCACGGCTGTGACCAACCAGTTCGTTAACTCCTACAAGCGCCTTTGGGGCGGCGACGAGGCCCCGAGCTTCGTCACCTGGGGTCACAACAATCGTTCGGCGCTCGTGCGCGTTCCGCTCTACAAGCCCAACAAAGGCCAGAGCGCTCGTGTCGAGTACCGCGCGATGGACTCCGCAGCGAACCCCTACCTCGCCTTCTCCCTGCTGCTCGCGGCCGGGCTCAAGGGCATCGAAGAGGAATACGAGCTTCCGCCCGAGGCCGAGGACAACGTCTGGGAGCTCAGCGATGCCGAGCGCCGCGCGCTGGGTTACAACCAGTTGCCCGCGAGCCTCGACCACGCCGTCTCCCTGATGGAAGACTCCGAGCTCGTCGCCGAGACCCTCGGTGAGCAGGTCTTCAACTACGTGCTGCTGAACAAGCGTCGCGAGTGGAAGGAATACCGCGCTCAGGTCACTCCCTACGAGCTGGAGAGCAACCTCGAGATCCTCTGATCTCGTTCCGCACAACGATGTCCCGGAACACAACGACACTCACTGACCTCGCCCGCCTCGGTTTCGCCGAGTTGGGCGAGGCGAGTGAGCGTCTGGAAAACGTCGACCCGACGCTGATCCCGCACTTTGCGCACGCCGCAGACCCCGATCAGGCGCTTATGCTTCTCGGACGCCTCAGCGAGCAGGCTCCCGAGCAGTTGAGAACACTGCTGGTGGATGACGCGGCAGCGGGTCGGCTCGTGCAACTTCTTGGCGCTTCCGTCGGCCTCGGTGAGTTTTTTCTGCGTCGACCGGAAGAGCTCAGCGCCCTCGCAACCTCGCTGACCTACCCGCTCGCGGCCGAAGAGTACTCGGCCGACCTGCTCGACAGTGTCGCGGGCCTTGACGGTGACACGGCGGCCCTCGCCCTGCGCGTTCGCTACCGTCGACACCTTGCGCGCCTCGCATCGTGGGATCTCACCAACCCCGACCCGCTCGCCGCCATGTCGGTGGTAGCTCGGGCGCTCAGCGACCTTGCCGGGGCAGCGCTCGACGCGGCGATCGATGTGGCGCGCCGCTCGGTCAAGTTTCCGGCGGCCGACGTTGCGGCTACCCGCTTCGCGGTGATCGGCATGGGCAAGGCCGGAGCGCGCGAACTGAACTACGTGAGCGACGTCGATGTCATCTTCGTCGCCGAGGCGAGCGACGGCATAGCGAACGACCGCGCGGTAGAGATTGCGACGCGCCTTGCCATGATGGCGATGCGTAGCATCCATGAGGTCGGTATTGAACCGGAGTTGTGGGAGGTCGACGCGAACCTGCGACCCGAGGGCAAGGACGGTGCGCTCGTGCGCACGCTCGAGTCGCACCTCGCCTATTACGACCGCTGGGCGAAGAGCTGGGAGTTCCAGGCGCTGCTCAAGGCGCGTCCGCTCGCGGGTGACCGCGATCTTGGCGAGCGTTATGTCGAGGCGGTGGCCCCGAAGGTGTGGTCGAGCGCGTCTCGCGAGAACTTCGTCGAGTCTGTGCAGCGGATGCGCGAGCGGGTGACCGACAACATCCCGGCGGCAGAGCTCGACGTGCAGCTCAAGCTCGGGCCGGGCGGACTGCGCGACGTCGAGTTCACAATCCAGCTGCTGCAGCTTGTGCACGGGCAGGCGGACGACGCGGTGCGCCAGGGTGCGACTCTTCCCGCTCTCATCGCACTCGCCGACCAGGGCTACATCGGCCGGGTCGAGGCCGCCGAGTTCTCGCGCGACTATCGTTTTCTGCGGGTGCTCGAGCACCGTCTGCAGCTGACCCGACTGCGGCGAACGCACCTGATGCCGACCGGGCACGACGAGCTGCGCGTCCTGGCTCGCGCTAGCGGACTCGCTTCGAGCGCCGCCGACCTCACCGACAAGTGGCGGCGCACAAAGCAAGCTGTGCGCCGACTTCACGAGCGGCTGTTCTATCGCCCGCTGCTCTCCGCCGTCGCGGCGCTTCCCGAAGACGGTTTTGTGCTCACGAGCGAGCAGGCGGTCGCACGCCTCGCCGCCATCGGCTTCCGGGATCCGGCGGGTGCCCTGAGACACATCGCGGCGCTCACCGGCGGCGTCTCTCGTCGCGCAACGATTCAGCGCAACCTTCTGCCCGTGATGCTCGGCTGGTTCGCGGAGGGAGCCGATCCCGATCACGGCCTTCTCGCCTTCCGTCGCCTCAGCGAAGACCTGGGGGAGTCGTACTGGTTTCTGCGAATGCTGCGCGACTCGTCCGGTGCCGCCCAGCGACTCACCCACGTGCTCTCCGGCTCGCGTTTCGTCGGCGACCTCTTCGAACGGATCCCGGAGGCCGCAGCCTGGCTCGAGAACGAAGATGAGCTGCGCCCGCGAGCCCTCGACGTGCTGCTCGAGGAGTCCCGCGCGACAGTCGCCAGACACCGCGACGATTTGGATGCAGCGAGCCTCGCCCTGCGCACGGCGCGACGCCGCGAGATCCTCCGAATGGCCCTCGCCGGCATCCTCGGCACGATCACCGTCGAGGAACTCGGGCGCGCGCTGAGCGACATCACGAGTGCGATCCTCACCGGTGTTCTGGGCCTCGTGCACAACTACGGCGACGGTATCGAGTTCGCGGTCATAGCCATGGGTCGCTACGGCGGCCAGGAGCTCGGCTTCGGTTCGGACGCCGACGTGATGTACGTCTACCGCCCGGCTGGTGCGACAGATGAAGAAGCCCAGCAGCGCGCCGAGGCCATCGTCAAGTCGCTCTCGCGACTCACTGAAGACCTGCGTGTGCCGCTCGACCTCGACATCGGGCTGCGGCCGGAGGGAAAGAACGGCGCGATAGTGCGCTCCCTCGAGTCGTACCGCGCCTACTACGCCCGCTGGTCGCTCACCTGGGAGGCCCAGGCGCTGCTGCGTGCCCGCGGCGCTGTCGGCGACCCGGGCATCATCGAGGCGTTCGAGACCCTTGCCGACGAGGTGCGTTTTCCCGTGGCGATCTCCGAGCAGGACGTGCGCGAGATCAAGCGCATAAAGGCCCGCGTCGAGAGCGAGCGCCTTCCGCAGGCTGCTGACCCGTCGCGGCACCTCAAGCTCGGACGCGGTTCGCTCAGCGACGTCGAGTGGTTTGTGCAGTTGCAGCAGTTGCTTCACGGCGCCGAGGTAGCGGGGCTCCGCACAACGTCGACGCTCGAGGCACTCGAGGCTGCGCGCGGCGAGGGGCTCGTGACATCCATCGAGGCGCAGAAGCTCACCGACGCCTGGATTCTCGCGTCGCGGGCGCGCTCCGCGATGACGCTGTGGAGCTCGAAGACCGCCGACGTTCTGCCCACCGATCGCCAGCAGCTCGAGGGCATTGCGCGGTTGCTCGAGTACCCACCCGGGTCGGCATCGACGCTCGACGACGACTACCTGCGCATCACGAGACTCGCCCGCCAGGTCTTCGAGAAGCGCTTCTACGGAACTGCTCCGCCGACGAGGCCAACAACGGCGTAATCTCGCTGGCATGAGATTCGGAAAGCTTCTCAAGCACCTTCTCAACCGACTGACCGGTCGCATCGCGCGCGGTCGCGCTGGTTGCGCGACTTCTTCGCTCGCAGGCTCGCTCGGCGCTGGGGTCGCGTGACCGCTCCGCGCTCACCCTAAGCTCCACCGCGCCTACGGCCCCAACGTCGACTGGTACCGCAACATCGTCGCCGCAAACGGCTGCCGCATTTTCTTTCACGGCGTCGAGTATCCGATAGAGGGATTCGAGCGAATGGATGTCGCGGCCGGCCTCGCGACCTTCACCGGCGTACAGCAGCGGGTGCTTCGCCTGTTGCGCCGCGAGCACTTTGTGCTGCTCCATCATGCGCCCGCGTCGGCCCCTCAGACCGACCCGCAGAGCCCGAGCGGTGTTTCCGGCGCGTAACATCTAACTTTTTTTTGACGAGTTTTTCACCCTGACGTAGACAGATTTGTCTTGTACCCCATTCGCGCTGGACTCGGCGCGATCCCTGTACCCCGTTTGCGGCCGGTGCAGCGCGCGCGGCTCGCGGATTTCGCCAACAGGTGTCGGGCATCATCCCGTTGACCTGCACTTTTGGTCGAACCGTGTGACCGGTCACGCGGTGGGGGACGAAGGGGGACTCGGAGCCCGCCAAGAGCCGTTACGCCGGTCGGCAGAAGTGCCGACATCCATGCCTGCGGTGATCTTTCTGAAACGCCGTCACGGAATTTCGCTCGTGTTTTGCGAACTTGCGTGTCCCTCGAAGAGGTGCCTTTAATCAAGCCACACGAACGACACTCTTCCTCAAAGTCGCGGAGCAACTTCCCAGAACGTCCGCCGCTAGAGAAACGAGGCACCCGTGTTCATTTTCATTTTGCAACTCAGGCATATGATCGAGGGCCACCCAGAGATCTACATGTTCGCGATCTATTCGGGCCTCATTTGGGCCCTGTGGATTCTCAAGATGGTGCTCTCGAGCCGCTATCGCCCCTTCACCGGAGAGTTCACCGGTACAACGAGCGTCATCGTTCCCGTGCTCGATGAGCCAGAGGACCTCTTCCGCGACGTGCTTGCCCGTATGGTCGAGCAGAAGCCCGGCGAGATCATCGTTGTGATCAACGGTGCACCGAACCCCGTGCTTGAGCGCATCACCGAGGAATTCGCGCCGCTCGCCCGCTGGGTGCACACGCCGATCCCCGGCAAGCGCAACGCCGTGATGATCGGCACGAGGCTCTCGACCGGCGACATCACCGTACTCGTCGATTCGGACACCGTCTGGACCGAGGGAACACTCGCAGAACTCGTCAAGCCGTTCGCCGACGACAGCATCGGCGGAGTCACCACCCGCCAGCGCATTCTCGAACCGAACCGCAGCTGGATCACCCGCTGGGCCGACTGGCTCGAGAACTCGCGGGCGCTCTACTCGATGCCGGCGCAGAGTGTGCTCGGCCAGGTCGGTTGCCTCCCGGGCCGCACCATCGCTTTCCGTCGCTCGATCATGATGCGCGTGATGGAGAAGTTTATGACGGAGCGGTTTATGGGCGTCTTCCTCGAGGTGAGCGACGACCGCACCCTGACGAACCTCACGCTCAAAGAGGGCTACCGCACCGTCTACCAGCACACCTCGCTCGTCTACACCGACGCTCCGCTGCAGATCAAGAAGCTCGCCAAGCAGCAGTTGCGCTGGGCTCGTGGCAGCCAGTACAACACGCTGCGGATGTTGCCGTGGATGCTCGGTCACGCGCCCGTGCTCGCGGTCTTCTTCCTGATGGACATCATCCTGCCGTTCCTGCTTGCGGGAGTCATCGCCGGCTGGATCTACCGCGCCTTCACCGGCCAGGGCTACAACTTCTACGAGGGCATCCTCGGCGAATACGGTCTGCAGAGTGGCGTTGTCGTTGTGCTCGCCCTGATGCTCGTCTCGTCGGTGCTCAGCATGGCGATCCGCCAGATCCGGCACCTCGCCGAAAAGCCGAGCGACTTCTTCCGCCTGCCGATCTTTATCATCGTCTCGACGACGTTCCTGATGCCGATTCGACTCCTCGGGTTCTTCCGCATGGGCCACGCGAGTGGCTGGGGCACCCGCGCCGGCGCGTACGCCGGTGGGGCAGCCAACGACGACGTGGTGAGCGGTCTTGCCGCAAGCTCGCCGACACCCACCGCGCCTCAACTGCACGACTCTTTCGGCGCAGCAACGCCTCACGGCACCCTGCTCGTCGAAACCTCACCCCGTCGCGCGGCTGCGAGCGTTGCACCGCTCGCCCCTGCGCGTCGCCGACTCAACCCCAAGGCCGCATGGCCCTACCTGATCGGATTCACGATCTTCGCCCTGGAGGTGTTCTTCATTGTCAACTTCTAAGCCGTCCCGTTTTCGGGGCCAACGCGCCTGGTGGGCTGCGAGCTCAAAAAGCGAACGAGCCACGTTCGCCGGTGCGGCGCTCATCATCCTGTCTCTCGCCGCAACAAGCGTCTTCGTCTGGAACTCACCGAACAACCCGGTCAACACGGCGGTACGAGCCGTGGATGCAGTCGTCGGACCAACTCGTGAAGACGAGTTGCTCTCCGAGAGAAACGCCCTGCTCAGCCGCGTCGTCGAGCTGCAGAACGAGCTCGACGCCAAGGGCACAGACCTCACAGCCTCCGAGCAGGACAAGGCCGACATCCAGGCCGCGCTGTGGAAGGCGGAGGGGCAGCTCGAAGCTCTCAAGGCCGCACGTAAGAACGCGCCGGTGACCGAGGCTCCCACGCCGACAACGGTGACCGCGGGCGCCATCACCGCGCCATCCAAATCGAATCTCGCAGCACCGAAGTCGCCCTATCTCGGTCTCTACACCGAGCAGGCGCCGTTCAACTGGGCAACCTACGACTCGACAGCCAAGAAGATTGGCTCGAGCCCGAACGTCGTCGGTTACTTCGGCGGGTGGGACGAGAAGTTCCGCTCGAACGCCGTGACAAGCGCCTGGAAGCGCAAGAAGCTGCCGATCCTGACCTGGGAGGCGCGCCCGATCGCCGCGGCAAACGACGTCGTCGACGAACCCGACTACTCGCTACCCAAGATTCTCAACGGCGATTTCGATGCGTACCTCACGAAGTACGCCCGTGACATCAAGAAGACCGGGCTGCCGCTCGGCATTCGCCTCAACCACGAGATGAACGGCGCGTGGTACCCGTGGTCGGAAAGCGTCAACGGCAACAGCAAGGGCGACTACGTCAAGGTCTGGAAGCACGTGCACGACATCTTCGAGAAGGAGGGCGCCAACAAGCTCGTCATCTGGATCTGGGCGCCGAACATCATCAACAACCTGTCCTCGAGCCAGAAGAGCGTTGCCTACCTCGACGGTCTCTACCCCGGTGACGAATACGTCGACTGGGTCGGTCTCTCCGGCTACCTGCGGCCCAACTACAAGTCCGACAACGACTTCTCGTTCGACTACAGCTTCAAGCCAAGCCTCGACCAGTTGAGGGAGATCAGCGACAAGCCGATCATTCTCGCCGAGATTGGAGCGTCCGAGATCGGCGGCCACAAGGCCACCTGGATCGCGAGCCTCTTCGAGGGGCTGGAGAAACCGGAGAACTCCGACATCGTGGGTTTCTCTTGGTTCTCGATGGCCGTCACGACCTACGTCGGCGGCGAACGCGCAACCAATGACTGGCGGGTCGACTCACGATCCGATTCCCTCGCCGCATTTACCGCCGGTCTCGCCCGACCGGGCAGCAAATTTTCCCTCACCGCTAACTGAGCACGCGAAAGGCACATCATGAAGAAAACAACCAACAAGACCCCTCCGCGTATCAGCGTGATCGGCACCGGCTACCTCGGTGCAACGCACGCGGCGGCAATGGCCGAGATGGGCTTCGAGGTCATCGGGGTCGACACCGACCCGGCGAAGGCGAAAGCCCTGAGCGAGGGGCGCGTGCCGTTCTTCGAACCCGGGCTCCCCGAGCTCATTCGCAAGCACGTTGCGAGCGGGCGCCTTCGTTTTACGACCGATGTCGCTGAGGCGACAGCCGTGAGCGATGTGCACTTCATCTGCGTCGGAACCCCGCAGCAGCGCGGCAGTAACGCAGCAAACCTGAGTTACGTCGAGGATGCAACGGCCTCCGTAGCGCGCAATCTCACCCACGACGGACTCATCGTCGGAAAGTCGACGGTGCCGGTTGGCACGGCCGAGCGCTTGCGTGGAATCATCGCAAACGCCGTGCCCGCGGGCATCGACGCCGAACTCATCTGGAACCCCGAGTTTCTGCGCGAGGGCAAGGCAGTCGCCGACACGCTTACGCCCGACCGCATCGTCATCGGGGGAGTGTCGCCACGCTCCGAGGCGACAATGCGCGAGGTCTACGCTCTGCCGCTCTCGACCGGAACTCCGATCGTCGTCTGCGACCTGCCGACGGCGGAACTCGTCAAGGTGAGCGCCAACGCTTTTCTTGCGACAAAGATCTCGTTTATCAACGCGATAGCCGAGGTGTGCGAGGCCGCGGGAGCGGACGTGAGCGTGCTCGCCGACGCTCTTGGGCACGATGTGCGCATTGGCAGGCAGTTTCTCAATGCGGGCCTCGGCTTCGGAGGAGGGTGCCTTCCCAAAGATATTCGCGCCCTCATCCACCGCTCCCGCGAGCTCGGTGCGACGAAAGCGGCCGATCTTCTTCAGCAGGTCGATGAGATCAACATGTCACAGCGCCAGGAAGTCATTGAGAGGGCCCTCGAGGCGTGCGGCGGGTCGGTGCTCAACCGTCGGATCGGCGTTCTCGGCGCGGCCTTTAAGCCGCTGACCGACGACGTGCGCGACTCGCCGGCGCTCAACGTCGCCGCGGCACTGCACCTACGCGGTGCCCAGGTCGTCATCTACGACCCCGAGGCCACGGAGACCGCGCAGCGGATGTTCCCGACGCTCACCTACTCCGACTCAATCGAAGAGGCAGCGACAAACGCCGACGTGCTTCTTGTTCTCACGGAGTGGGACGAGTTCCGCGCCATCGACCCGGCCGCGCTGCTCGAACGTGTGACGGCACCCGTGATCATCGACGCACGCAACTGCCTGGACGCGACGGCCTGGCGTGCGGCGGGCTGGTCACTGACCGGGCTCGGCAGCAACACGGCGGCTCCCGTTGTGCGCCTGCCCGCGGCCGAGCTGCTGCTGGCTGCCAACTAGCGACGAACTTGTGAGTTGCGCACCCTCGATGACCTTTCGAGCGTGCGCAACTCACAACTGTGCGGTCGCTTCACTGTGGTGCGGGTGGATGTCGCGGCCGAACTTGTGAGTTACGCACCTGCACCGAGTGCCGAGGGTGCGAAACTGCCAATTCTGTCGCCCTACTGCGCAATGCTCCCTCGCAGCACTAAAGTAAACGCTGTTTACATTGCTTGACGTTCAGCGGCGCGAGGGAGCACGGCATGGCCACAATCCAGATCGACGGCGGAACCCTGTACTACGAAACCAGGGGCGAAGGCCCGGTGCTCATCATCACCGGCTCGCCCATGGGAGCGGGCGGCTTCACCCAACTCGCCGATGCCCTCGCGAGCGACTTCACGGTGATCACCCACGACCCGCGCGGAATCTCGCAGAGCACCCTCGATGACGTTGAACAGGACTCGACCCCCGACCTTCGCGCGGCTGACCTTGTAGCGCTTCTCGATGCGCTCGGCGTTGAGGCCGCTGATGTCTTCGGCTCCAGCGGGGGAGCGGTGACGGGGCTCGCGCTTGTGGCGCGACATCCAGACCGCGTGCGAACGCTTATTGCCCACGAGCCGCCACTTCTCGAGCTGCTGCCCGACGCGGAGGAACAGCGTGCCGCCACCCAGGACATCGTCGACACCTATCGCGAGCAGGGGCTGGGAGCGGCATTCGCGAAGTTCATGGCGAACGCGGGCTTCGAGCCGGGCGACCAGCCACCGCCGCCGAGCTCCAACCCCGAGCAGGATGCCACCGATGGCGCACGCTTTCTCGGCCACGAGCTGCAGGGCACAACGACGTACGTGCCCGACATCGCCGCGCTGAATGGCAGGGCAATTGTCGTCGGCCTCGGCGCAGAGTCGGCGAAACTGCTGACGGCAGACACCTCACGCGCTCTCGCCTCGCAGCTGGGATCTGAGACGACCGAGTTTCCGGGCGATCATGGCGGGTGGATGTCGCACACCGAACAGTTCGCGGCTGTTGTGCGGCGCGTTCTCGCGGGCGTGAGCCTGTAACGTCGAACCATGACCACCGAGCGCGCCGATAAAGACCCCAACGCCATGAACTTCTGGCAGCAGACGCGCTTCTACCTCTTCGAGCCGTGGTGGCGAGGTGTCTGGTTCATCGGCGCGATCGTCTGGGGCGTTGTGCTCAATGTCATCTTCATCAGCACCGGCGGCACCGAAGAACTGCTCGGAATCTTCTCGGTCGTGCCGCTTTTCGCCTTCATCATTGAGCAGCAGAACCGCTCGCGCAAACTCCGTCAGGAGAAGCTGCAGCGCGAACGAATGAAATGACCAAGTTCGACGTCAAGAAGGAACTCCGCACGCTGTACGCACCGCGCGCGGGGGACTGGGCTTTCGTTGATGTTGCGCCGCAGCAGTTTCTGATGGTAGACGGGCACGGTGACCCGAACACCTCACCGCTCTACCCGGCCGCCGTCGAAGCGCTCTACGGGCTCAGCTACGCGATCAAGTTCGCGTCGAAGGCGGCAGGCCGCGATTTTGTCGTCGCACCGCTCGAAGGACTCTGGCATTCGGATGTCGCGGACGCCTTCGTTCTGGGCGACCGCACTCTGTGGCGCTGGACGATGATGATCGCGCAGCCCGACTGGATCACCCCACAAGCGGTGGACGCGGCGCGCACTGCCAAGAACATCACGGCCCCGAGGCTCGAGCGGTTGAACGAGGGCCGCGCCCTGCAGATCCTGCACATCGGACCGTACGTCGACGAAGCGCCAACGCTCGCGCGCCTGCACACCGAGGTGATGCCGCAGCACGGTGTGACCTTCAACGGTCGCCACCATGAGGTCTACCTCGGCGACCCGCGCAGGGTCGCGCCGGAGAAGCTGCGCACGGTGCTGCGTCAGCCCGTACGCGGGCTCTAGCCCCGGTTACCCGATTGATACCCGACGGTGACCGGTTCGAGACCTCAACCCGAGCGATCGTCAGTAGCCTCGGCATATGAAGCGAAAACTTCTCGTCGGTGCGTTGGTTGCCGCGTGTCTGGCGCTCACGGCGTGCAGCCCGGGTCTGAGCTACGGTGTCCGTCTCAACGGCGACGACACCGTCGACTTCGCTAACTGCTTCGGTGAGCAGGATGTGCGGGTCGACTATCGCGTCGGCGACGAGTACGGCCCGGTCGAATGGACACTTGTTCCGGAGGACGACGAGGAACCCTTCGTTGGCCGAACGGTAATCAAGTACGGCCATCTTCCGGCGGGCTTCACAGGCGACGCCGCAGAACCGCCAGTCGACTGGACCGAAGTCGTCGTCGGCTCAGGGCACGTCGTCGAACGGAGCGAGCTTGAAGCCGGGGAGTGGTTGTGGGTCGACAGCAACTTTGCCTGGATCCCTGGTGAGCCGTGTCTGGATACCTACTAGTGCCCGCCCTGGGTGTCGGCATTGCGCTGATCTTTGACCTGCTTCTTCCCGCGGCGGTAACGGTGTGGCTCGTGCGAAGCAACTGGCAACATCGGTGGAGCACACGTGGGGAGAAGGTCTTCTGGGCCTGGTTCGGGTCGTTCCTCGGGTTCTTCGCACTGTGCGTTCTCGCGGCACTTCCGCGCATCTGGTGGTACGACGCGCTGGGAGTTGTTACGGGCACGATCTTCGCGGCTCCCGGCAGCGTGATTCCGGCGCTGTTCAACTCGAACGTTATCCACTTCTTCTTCACAAACAGCGAGTGGGCGCACTACGGGTACTTCATCGTTACAACGCTCTACTCCGTCGGACTGATCTTCTGGTTCGCGCTGACACCCCTCGCGATTCGTCGCTTGAGCCAGCGGCGCACACGTGTTGCGCCTGTGTCGCCGCCAGCGCCCGCGCCTCCCGCGGCCTGAGCCGCGACATCCACCCCGCTTGGCATGCGCTCTAACGCAAACGGCCCGCACCTTCCGAAGAAGATGCGGGCCGCCCGTGAGTAACGACTAGACGCTGTAGTACAGCTCGTACTCGAAGGGGTGCGGACGCTGCGAGGCCGGGATGATCTCGTTCTGGCGCTTGTAGGCGATCCAGGTCTGAATCAGGTCGGTCGTGAAGACGCCACCCGCGGTGAGGAACTCGTGGTCGTTCTCGAGGGCAACGAGTGCCTCGCCGAGCGACGCCGGAACCTGCGGGATGTTCTTTGCTTCCTCGGGCGGGAGCTCGTAGAGGTCCTTGTCGACGGGCTCGTGCGGCTCGATCTTGTTCTTGATTCCGTCGAGGCCAGCCATAAGCTGCGCGGCGAAAGCGAGGTACGGGTTACCCGAGGCGTCAGGCGCGCGGAACTCGATGCGCTTTGCCTTGGGGTTGGTGCCCGTGATCGGGATGCGGATCGATGCCGAACGGTTACCGGCCGAGTAGACCAGGTTTACGGGAGCTTCGAAGCCGGGAACGAGACGACGGTACGAGTTGAGCGTCGGGTTTGTGAACGCGAGAACTGCGGGAGCGTGCTTGAGCAGGCCACCGATGTACCAGCGTGCGATGTCGGAGAGTCCGCCGTAGCCGGTCTCGTCGTAGAAGAGCGGCTCGGAGCCGTTCCAGAGCGACTGGTGGGTGTGCATGCCCGAGCCGTTGTCGCCAAAGAGGGGCTTGGGCATAAACGTTGCCGTCTTGCCCCACTCGAGCGCCGTGTTCTTGACGATGTACTTGAACTTCAGGATGTCATCTGCCGCGTGCACCATTGTGTCGAAGCGGTAGTTGATCTCAGCCTGGCCACCGGTTCCTACTTCGTGGTGAGCGCGCTCGAGGATGAGGCCGGCGTCGATCAGCTTGAGGCTGATGTCGTCGCGGAGGTCGGCCTGCTTGTCGACGGGGCTGACGGGGAAGTAGCCACCCTTGTAAGGCGTCTTGTTGGCGAGGTTTCCGCCGATTTCTTCGCGTCCCGAGTTCCAGGCGCCCTCTTCGGAGTCAACCGAGTAGAAGCTCTTGTTCTGGCTCACTTCGTAGCGAACGTCGTCGAAGATGTAGAACTCGGCCTCGGGGGCGAAGTACGCGATGTCGGCGATGCCGGTCGAGGCGAGGTACTTCTCGGCCTTCTTGGCAACCTGGCGCGGGTCGCGGTGGTAGATCTCACCGTTGCGCGGGTTGTAGATGTCGAAAACCATGATGAGCGTGCGCTCGGTACGGAAGGGGTCAACGTACGCGGTTGTCACGTCAGGGATGAGCTGCATGTCTGACTCGTGGATCGACGCGAAACCGCGGATCGACGAACCGTCAAAGAGCTGGCCGACGGAGAAGAACTCCTCGTCGACTGTGGAGGCAGGGATGTTGAAGTGCTGCTGTACACCGGGAAGATCGGTGAAGCGAATATCAAGGAACTTGACGTCAGTGTCCTTGATGAACTTGAGCACCTCTGAAGAATCACTGAACATGTGAAGAACTCCAATATGAGCTTGGTACGGGGTGACTGCAGGTGCAGCCTCTCCCGAGGGTAGGCGTTAGGGGTTTCGCCTCAGTGACACAAATGTTTCGGGGATGTTACGGACTTGTGCCGGACTACACTCAGACCCATGAGCTCGCCCGTTTCCAGCCCGAAGAAATGGCCGGGCGAAAGCCTCGGTCTGCCCAACACCGGCCCGCGATCGGTTGCCCGTTTTGGCCGCAGACTCGCCGCCGTCGCGATCGACTGGGCCGTTGCATCCGTCATCGCGTATTCATTTTTTGGGGCGGATGCTCGGCTCGAGATTCCGCTGATTTTTGCCGCGCTGCAGATCGTTTTTATCGCGATCTTCAGCGGCAGCCTCGGGCATTTGGTGCTGGGGCTGCGGGTTGTGCCGCTCGTACCGCGCTGGATCGGCGTGTGGCGGCCGGCGGTGCGGTCGATTCTGCTTGTGCTCGTGATTCCGGCGGTCATCTGGGACGCCGACCAGCGCGGCCTGCACGACACGGTCGCCGGAACGGTGCTCGTCAGGCGCTAGAAGTGTTGTTCCAGACGAGCGTGTAGCGCCAGTAGAGACGCCGCTTAAAAACAGAACCGGGCAGGATGTCGCGGCTCACCCCGCGCACTGTAGACCACGAATCGCGCGGGTTGTGTTTCGGCGCATTGTGCTCGTGCCAGCCGCGCACGGCTCTCGCGAGTCGAACAATCGGAGCCGTCGCTGCGCTGATCAGGAAATCGCCGAAGGTGCCGTCAAGGGCGAGTCCGACGACGATGAGAGTGCCACCGGGAGCGGTGAGCAGCTTGAGCCGCTCGAGGGCCGGCGCGAGCTCCAGGTGGTGGATCGTCGCACTGATCGTGACTGCGTCAAAAGGTGCACCGTCGAAGGGTGCACCTTCGGGTGTCGCGTCGAGCAGGTTGCCGAGTTCGAACGTCAGACCTGGCACATCGCCATACGTCGCGGCCGCGACATCCACCTGGTGTGCATTGATGTCGAGGCCGACGACACGGGGCACGATGCCCGCGATTTGAGCCGCGAGCATACCGTCGCCGGAGCCGACGTCGAGGGCGTTACGCCGTGGTTTCTCGCCAATTACCCCAAGGATGAAGGGGAAATAGGCGATGTTGTGATTCCACGGCGCGCGGCTCACGACGTTGTTCGCTAGCGCGGACGGCTCGAGCGCACCTTGAACGGGTCGACGCCCTTGGGAATCGGGAGTCCATTTTTGCCGAGCGAGTTGAGACGGTTGTTGACCGCGTGCACCTCGGGCTTGCGCAGCGCCGACTTGAATCCCGCGAGCTTCGTCGGGATCTTGTGCAGTGGCGTCGAGTCGGCGTCGGGGCCAACGTAGATGTAGTTGATCGGCACGTTCGGCACGATGCGCGAGACGGACTTGCGCTCGTCGTCGAGCATGCGCTGGGTGCGGCTGCGCGGGCCCTCACCGATGAGAACAACACCGCCTCGTCCGACGGCGCGGTAGACGGCGTCCTGGGTCTTGGGGCTCACGGTGATGGGCATCTCGCTTGCTGTCCACGAGCGGCGTAGCGAGCTCTTGAGCACGGCACCGACGGCACCGGGCTGGCCGGCGATCTGGCCGTAGGCCGCACGCTCGGCACGGCGGCCGAGAACAATGAGCGCAAGCAGCACGGCGCCGAGAACACCGGCGACGATCCAGACGATGAAGAAGACGGGGTCGCCGCTCGAGAGCAGAACCGCGAGCACAATCGACAGGGCGATCGGTGCGATTGCTGCGAGGGCGAGGTACCAGACGACGAGCGAGTCGTAGCGGCGCGTCATCTGAAGCACCTGCCACATCTGTCGCAGTCGGCCAGGTTCTTTGTTGGGATCTTTCACGCGTGCCATGCACTAAGGATAACCGGTGAGTCGACCTCTCCTTCCCCGCCGTGGGGTGCCGAAGTTGCCCACGGGCGCATGCTGTGGGCGAACACGATTCGCGCGAACCGCGCAGGATCGATGGATGCTACTGACTCGAGATTCAGCAACGCGCGCCGGTGACGTGGTGGGTGGGTATCCGCTTCTGCGCAAACTCGGCGAGGGGGAGCGCGCCGAGGTCTTTCTCGCGCCCGACAACCTGGCGGTCAAGGTGTACCGGCCGTCGACGACCTTCGCGAGCGTTGACGAGGAACTCGCCTGTCTCAGCCGCGCGGAACACGCTCATGTGCTGCGGGTGCACGACGTTGCGACGCACTGCCTTGTGCTCGAGAGACTCGAACTCGGTAGTCTCGGGCACCTGCTCGCCGCACGGCGCTCGATCGCCCTCGGCGAGGCCTTGACGATTCTCGCGCCGCTCGGAGCGGCAGTCGACGCGCTGCACGCGAGCGGTGTTGTGCACTCGGGTATTCGGTCGTCGAGCGTTCTGTTTCGGTCGTCAGGCGCGCCGGTGCTCGCGTGCTTCGGCCGCGCTTCAACGGCGGAAGCCGGCCGAACCCTTGCCGCACTCGCTGCCGACCCACTCGTGCTCGCCGACCGGGATGCGTTCGCGCGTCTCGCCCGCTCGGTGCTCGAGCGTGTGCCGTTCGACCGCAGGGTGCGGGCGATCGACGAGTGGCTGCAGGAACAGGCGCGCGCGGCATTTCCCGATCCGATCGGGCAGGACCTCGCTGACCGCCTGTTCGACCTCATCGACCCGGAGCCGGTGCGATTTGTGACCGATGACGACGCTCCGGGCATTCCGGCGCGAGTGGTTGCGCCCGCTCAGGCTGTCGCGGCGTCTGTTTCGGCCTCTGTGTCGGCAGAGCGCGAGCCTGCCGTGGCGCGGGGGCTCGGGCTGCCGTCCTGGGTGGGGGAGGCGCTCGAGTCGTCCCCGCTCGCACACCTTCGCTCGCATCTGACCGGCGTACGGCGCCCGGTGTGGATCGCCCTCGCGGCCGTCGCGGTCGCGTTGGCGGCCGCAGTGCTGCTGGTGCCGGATGACCCGGTTGCGGCTCCACAACCAGCGGCTCCAGACCCCGCGGCGTCACCCACCATTGACGCACCTGACGCTACCCCGGTCGGCACCGACGATCCGCTCGACGCTGTGCCTCTCCTGCTTGCAACCCGCGAGGGGTGTGTGCGTGACCTGTCGATCCTGTGCCTCGACGCCGTTGATCAGCAGGGCTCGGCCGCCTTCGCCGCCGATGTCGCCCTGATCGACGCGATTACCAACGGCACAGAACTCACGATGGAGCCGGTCATCGACGCGCCAGGCGTGAAGCTCGTCGAGAGGCTCGGCGATTCCGCGATCGTTTCGCTGGGTGCGGGCGCAGAAAAACAACCGGCCTCGCTCCTTCTGATGAAGGGCGAGGCCGGTTGGCGCATCAGGGGGTACCTGATGCCATAGAACTAACTAGATGCGGCGCTTGTTAGATACCCAGGCTGCCAGCGAAGTCGCCCGTCTCGAGGCGCTTCTTGATTGCGACGAGGAAGCCAGCGGCGTCTGCACCGTCGATGATGCGGTGGTCGTACGAGAGTGCCAAGTAGACCATCGAGCGGATGGCGATTGCGTCGCCCTCGATGACTACCGCGCGCTTCGTGACGATTCCCGTACCGAGAATCGCGCTCTGCGGGAGGAAGACGACGGGAGTGTCGAACAGTGCGCCACGCGAACCGGTGTTGGTGAGCGTAAACGTTCCGCCAGCGAGCTCGTCGGGCTTGAGCTTGTTGTTGCGGGTGCGGTCGGCGAGGTCGGCGATCTGAGCGGCGAAGCCGGCGATGTCGAGGCTTGCAGCGTCACGGATGACGGGCGTGAGAAGTCCACGCTCGGTGTCCACGGCGATGCTGACGTTCTCCTGCGCCGGGTAGACGATGGTGTCGCCGTCCACTGTCGCGTTGATGATCGGGTACGTCTGCAGTGCCTCGGTCGCCGCGAGTGCGAAGAACGGGAGGAACGAGAGCTTGTTGCCGGTCTTGGCGAGGAAGTCGTCCTTCACCTTCGTGCGGAACGCTGCGACCTTTGTCACGTCGACCTCAACGACCGAGGTGAGCTGGGCTGTCGACTGCATTGAGATGACGGCGCGCTCTGCGACAACCTTGCGCAGGCGAGTCATCGGAACCGATGTGCCGCGGAGCGGGGAAACCTCGAGCGGTGCGGCGGCTGCGGGAGCGCCAGACTCGGCGGGTGCAGCGCTGCCGGCAGCGAGGATGTCCTGCTTGCGGATGCGTCCACCAACGCCGGTGCCCTCGATGCTGCTGAGGTCAACGCCGCGCTCGTTTGCGAGCTTGCGCACGAGCGGAGTCACGTAGCCAGCGTTGGCGCTGAGCGCTGCGGCGGCTGCGGGTGCTGCAGCCGGTGCTGCCTCGGGGGCGGGTGCAGCGGCAGGTGCGGGTGTGGCGGCCGGTGCCGGTGCGGCGGGTGCCTCTGCGGCGGGTGCCTCTGCGGCAGGCGCAGGTGCAGCCTCCGCAGCGGGAGCCGGAGCGGCCTCAACCTCGGGCGCGGGGGCAGCGTATCCGACGTTCTCGGCGGGTGCGGCGGCGGGAGCAGGCTCGGCGGGTGCGGCAGGTGCAGGCGCAGCCTCGGCAGGCGCAGCAGCAGCAGCAGGCGCTGCCTCGCCCGGTGCCGGAGCCTCGGTCGACGGCGCGGTCTGTACGGGCGGTGCGGCGGGCTCGGCCGGCGCAGCAGGTGCCTCGGCGGGTGCCGGTGCGGCCTCAGCGGGTGCAGCCTCAGCAGCGGGTGCTTCGCCGGTTCCGATGCGTACGAGTGGTGCGCCTACCTCGACGGTTTCGTCTTCGGCAACGAGGATTTCCTCGATGACGCCGGCGATGGGCGACGGGATCTCGGTGTCGACCTTGTCAGTCGATACTTCAACCAGCGGCTCGTCGACCTCGACGCGGTCTCCCACGTTCTTCAACCAGCGGGTAACCGTACCCTCGGTGACACTCTCGCCGAGTGCCGGGAGGTTGACGGATTCGCTCATCAGTGATGCTCCTTAGTAACAAAAAACGTGCAGGTTTAGCTTAGTTCGGTGTTGCCCGGATGTTCCGGGCAACACCGGGTAGATCAGATTGCGTGCAGCGGCTTTCCAGCCAGGGCGAGGAAGGCCTCGCCCATTGCCTCGTTCTGCGTGGGGTGTGCGTGCAGGAGAGGAGCGATGTCCTCGGGGTACGCCTCCCAGTTCACGGCGAGCTGTGCTTCGCCGATCAGTTCACCGACGCGGTCGCCGATCATGTGCACTCCGACGACGGGACCGTCGTTGACGCGAACGACCTTGACCGAACCCGCGGTGCCGAGGATGTGGCTCTTGCCGTTTCCGGCGAGGTTGTAGTCGTAGGCGGTGATCTTGTCAGCGCCGTACTTCTCTGCTGCCTTGGCCTCGGAGAGACCAACCGAGGCGACCTCGGGGTGGCTGTAGGTGACCTTGGGGATGTTGACGTCTTCGACGACGATCGGGCTCAGTCCGGCGATCTCTTCGGCGACGAAGATGCCCTGCTGGAAGCCGCGGTGCGCGAGCTGGAGTCCGGGAACGATGTCGCCGACGGCGTAGACGCCGGGGATGTTCGTTGCGAGACGCTCGTCGGTGATGACGAAGCCGCGATCCATTGTGATGCCGACCTCTTCGAAGCCGAGGTTTGCCGTCGACGGGCCACGACCGACAGCAACGAGAAGCAGATCTGCTTCGATCGTTGCGCCGTTCTCGAGCGTGACAACAACGCCCTGGTCGTTCTGAGTGACGCTCTGGAAACGCACGCCGAGCGTGAACTCGATGCCGCGCTTGCGGTAGGCACGCTCGAACTGCTTGCTGATCGCTTCGTCTTCGTTGGGAACGAGGTGGGGAAGCGCTTCGATGATGTGCACGTCGGCACCCCACGACTTCCAAACGCTCGAGAACTCGACACCAATGACGCCGCCGCCAAGAACGGCGACCTTCTTGGGAATGAAGTCGAGCTCGAGTGCGTGCTCGCTCGTGATGACGCGGCCGCCGATCTCAAGACCGGGAAGCGAGCGGGAGTAGGAACCCGTTGCGAGGATGACGTTCTTACCGATGATGAGATCGTCGCCGACCTGCACGGTCGTGGGGGAGACGAGACGTCCCGCGCCCTCGATCGTTGTGATCTTGCGTGCCTTGACGAGTCCCTGAAGGCCCTTGTATTTCGAGGCGACGACTTCCTGGCGGTAGGCGGTGACGGCAGCGATGTCGACCCCACCAAACGTGGAGTTGACGCCGTACTTTGCCGATTCGCGGGTCACATCTGCGACCTCAGCGGAGTGGAGGAGGGCTTTCGTCGGGATGCACCCGACGTGGAGGCAGGTGCCACCAACCTTGTCCTTCTCGATGAGACCGACGGTGAGGCCCAACTGGCTCGCGCGCAGTGCGGCTGCATAGCCACCACTTCCGCCACCCAGAACGACGAGGTCAAAATTCTGTTCCGACACCCAGCAACTCCCTTGATGTATCAGGATTGGAGAACGACTCGTCGGCGTTATTCACCGATGGCCGTAGTGGCAGGCTTAAACCCGCCCTAACGACTGTACTACGCGCGGGAAAAGTCCTCAGCCAGAGCGAGAAGTGCACGCACGGTGATGCCCGTCGGTCCCTTGCCAGTAAACCCGTATCCGCCGCCCTCGTTGTTCGCCGGGCCCGCGATGTCGAGGTGCGCCCACGGAATCGTGCGTTTCTCATCGCCCTCACCGGTCGAACCTACGAACTCGCGCAGAAAAACTGCAGCGATGAGCATGCCGGCAGCTGTGTTGCCGGGCTTGATGTTGGCGATGTCGGCGATGTCGGAGTTGAGCATCGGGCGCAGCTCCGAGGGGAGCGGCATCTGCCAGAGGTCTTCGCCGATCTCACCGGCGAGCGCGACAACGTGGCGCACGAGCGTCTCGTCGCCCATAGCGCCGACGTAGCGGTTGCCGAGCGCGACACGGGCCGCGCCCGTCAGGGTCGCGACATCCACGATTGCATCTGGCTCTTCTTCACTCGCGGCGACGATTCCGTCGGCCAGAACGATGCGGCCCTCTGCGTCAGTGTTGAGGTACTCGACCGTTCGTCCGCCGCGGATCGTGAGCACGTCGTTGGGGCGAGCCGCGGAACCCGAGGGCAGGTTTTCGGCGATGCACATCCACGCGGTGAGACGCACGGGCAGCTCGAGTTTCGCTGCGGCGAGCACAACGGCGGCGACGGTTGCCGCTCCCGTCATGTCGTACTTCATACCGATCATGGATGTCGGGGGCTTGAGCGAGAGTCCGCCCGAGTCGAACGTGATGCCCTTTCCCACAAGGGCCAGGTGCTTTGTGGCACCGGCGGGGTTGTACGTGAGCTTGACAAGCCGCGGCCCGCGGATCGAGCCCTTACCCACCGCGAGGATTCCGCCGAATCCGCCGGCTTCGAGCTCGGCCTCGGCGAGAACCTCAACGCTTACAGCGGTGGATGTCGCGAGCTCGACGATGGCGTCGGCGAGGGTCTCGGGGTAGAGGTGCGACGGCGGCGCGTTGACGAGGTCCTTGACCGTGTGCACGGCTTCGATAACGGCTGTCGCGCGAGCTGCGAGGTCTGCGGGGCCGTTCGCGAGAACGGTGATGGTCGTCGCGGGGGTCTTTGTGCCGGCGAGCGAGGCGGAGCGGTGCTCGGTGTAGGCGTAGGCGCCGAGGCCGGCTCCCTCGAGGATGGCGAGGGTTTCGTCGTCGCTCGAGCTGGGCAGCGCGAGGGCGATCGACTCGACGCCGGTGAGCTGGCGCGCGGCGGAACCGGCGGCGTAGCGCAGTTCGTTTGTTCCAATCGATCCGGAGCCGAGGCCGATGAGTGCGAGGCTCGAGGCCGCGGCGTCAGCGAGGGGGAGTCTGCGTAGTTCGTCGACCGAACCGGTTACACCGATCTGCGCGAGCGATGCTTCGAGGGCGAGCAGTGCGGGCTCCGTCGAAACGATGCGCGGGCCGTCTTCCGTGCTGCGCACAGCGACGACGAGAACGTCGGCGTCGACGGTGAGTGGGGAGGCAGAGGAAAGGGTGAGAACTGGCGCAGTCATCCTCCAATCGTACCGAGGCGCGATGTTCGCCCAGACTGTTCGCTCTCGGCAGACGTGCGCGGCCCCGAACGCCCGGCGGTGCCCGACCGCCGCGGATAGTGTTGGACTATGCGCGACCCTGAAGCTTTGTACACACTCACCGACGACGCCGCGAGTGTGCCCGCGGGGCTCAACCTCGTCGCGGGACTCACCGGTTTCGCCGACGCTGGTTCGGCAGTAAGCCAGCTCACCGACTTCTTCACCGACACTCTCGAGACGACTGTTCTCGCGACTTTCGACAACGATGAACTTCTCGACTACCGCGCTCGTCGCCCGATCATCTACTTCGACCAGGATCACCTCGAGAACTACGAACCGCCGCTTCTCGCGCTGTACCTCACGCACGATGACCTCGGCCAGCCGTTCCTGATCCTCGCCGGCTACGAGCCCGACTTCCAGTGGGAGCGTTTCACCGCTGCCGTGCTCCAGCTCGTCGAGCACTTCCAGGTTGCGACGACAACGTGGGTGCACGCGATCCCAATGCCGGTTCCGCACACGCGCTCGATTGGTGTGACGGTAAGTGGTAACCGCTCCGAACTCACCGACGCGATGTCGGTCTGGAAGCCGCACACCCAGGTTCCCGCCAACGCGCTGCACCTCGTCGAGTACCGCCTGCAGCAGCTTGAGCACCCGGTCGTTGGCTTTGTGCTGCTCGTTCCGCACTACCTCGCCGACACCGAGTACCCGGTGGTTGCCGTCACGGCGCTCGAGAGCGTAAGCGCGGCCACGGGACTCATCTTCCCGACCGATCGCCTGCGCGAAGATGGTCGCGAGTTTCTCGCGAAGATCGACGGACAGGTCGAAAACAATCAGGAGCTCGCGCGACTCGTTGGCACTCTCGAAGAGCGTCACGACAGCTACATGCTCAACAACCCGCTGCGCTCACCGCTCACCGACGAAGACGGCGAACTGCCCTCGGCCGATGCGATCGCCGCAGAGCTCGAGAAGTTCCTCGCCATTCGTCGCCCGGGTGACGACGACTTCCGACTTCCCTAGCTGGTCTGACCAACGCGCTAAGTTGAGAGGGTGAACTCTCGACGCGCGTGGCTTGTCGTGTCGATTGGCGTCCTCGCCTACGTCATCGCGGTTATGCAGCGCACGTCGCTCGGAGTCGCCGGCATCGACGCAACCGAGCGCTTCGAGGTTCAGGCAGCCCTGTTGTCGAGCCTCGCGGTTGTGCAGCTGATTGTGTACGCGGGCCTGCAGATTCCGGTCGGCGTTGTGCTCGACCGGGTCGGGCCGCGCCTGCTCATCGCCCTCGGCGCGATCCTGATGATGGCCGGGCAGCTCGCGCTTGCCCTCGCGCCGAGCATCGGGGTCGCGATAGTCGGCCGCATTCTCGTCGGCGCGGGCGATGCGATGACCTTTATCTCGGTCTCGCGCCTCATCGCCTCGTGGTTCAGCGGCCGCGCTCTGCCCCTGCTCACCCAGACAATGGGAACCGTCGGGCAGCTCGGCCAGGTGCTCTCCGCCGTGCCGCTCTCGCTCGCCCTGCACTCCTTTGGCTGGAGCCCAACATTCATCGCGGCCGCGGCGCTCTCGATGCTCGCCGGTGTTCTCGTCATCGCGATTGTGCGTAACAGCCCGGCCGACGCTCCTCTCAGCACTGCGCAGATGGATGTCGCGCTGCTCAACGACGAGCGCGGCGGCTGGACGATCGCGCTGCACAACCTCAGGGAGTCGCTGCGGCGCCCGGGAACCCAACTCGGCTTCTGGTCGCACTTCGTTACCCAGTCGTCGGGCAACATGTTCACGCTGCTCTGGGGCTTCCCGCTGTTGTCTGTTGGGCTCGGCTACGGCCCCGCCGCAGCTGCCGGACTGCTCACCCTCGTCACGGCGACCGCGGTTGTGAGCGGGCCAATCCTCGGCATCCTGAGTGCGCGCTACCCGTACCGCCGCAGCAATATCGTGCTCGGAATCGTCGCGGCGATGGCTATCGCCTGGACCGTTGTTCTCACGTGGCCGGGGGAGCCGCCACTCTGGGTCGTCATCATCCTGATCATCGTTGTGGCCGTTGGTGGTCCCGGTTCCCTCATCGGTTTTGACTTTGCCCGCACCTTCAACCCCGCTCGCAGCCTCGGCTCGGCGAGTGGAGTCGTCAACGTCGGAGGTTTTGCCGCGGCATTCATCATGATGCTTCTTGTGGGATTTGTTCTTGACCTCATCGATCGCTCTCACGGAGGCTCGGGTGTGCCAGAGCAGCTCTACTCGTTCGAGTCGTTCCGCATCGCGCTGCTTGTGCAGTATCCGGTTATCGGCCTCGGCGTTGTCTTCCTTCTTCTTGCCCGCCGTCGCACGCGCCGCCACCTGCACGCGAGCGAGGGAATAACGGTTGCCCCTCTGTGGGTTGCACTAGCGAGGGCTTGGAAGAGAAAGCCCTGATCCCTCCCCATAGACAGCGTGGCTTTTGCTTTGCTGAACGTGTGTGATAATTGACATAGGACCCGGTCTAAGCACCCTCGGCTCGCACATGATTCGTCATGCTGTGCTGGAGGACTTGACATGGGTCTTAGTTATGCCCGAATACCCCCTGGAAGGTGTTGAAATGGCAACCCGGACAAAGGCTGCAACCGCAGTAGTTGACAGTGAAGCAGTCGAAGAGGTCACCGTAGACCCCGTGAAAGCTCCTGTCGCAAAGAAGGCTCCCGCCAAGAAGGCGGCAGCAACAAAGGCTGCGCCCAAGGCTGCAGCCGCGAAGGCCGCACCCAAGAAGCGCGCAACAAAGGCCGCCGACGGCGAAGAAGAAGACGGCGACGAGGGCGACCTCGAGGCTGTAGTAGTTGTCGCCGACGTTGTTGCAGTTGACGGCGACGCCGACGACTCCGATGACGACTCGGACGACGAGAGCAAAGCGAAGAAGGATGCAGTACTTCCTTCCGGCGCACTCGTGCTTTCGGTCGTTGACGACGAGGACGAAGTTCCCGTCTACTCGTCTGCGATCACGGGTGCAACTGCCGACCCGGTCAAGGACTACCTGAAGCAGATCGGTAAGGTCGCTCTTCTTAACGCGGCCGAAGAGGTCGAGCTCGCAATGCGTATCGAGGCCGGACTCTTCGCCGAAGACAAGCTCTCGCAGATGACAGACACCGAGAAGAAGTCGCAGCTTGGCCGCGAGCTCACCTGGGTAGCGAAGGACGGTGCTCGCGCCAAGAGCCACCTGCTCGGCGCCAACCTCCGCCTCGTTGTTTCGCTCGCAAAGCGCTACACGGGCCGTGGAATGCAGTTCCTCGACCTTATTCAGGAGGGCAACCTCGGCCTCATCCGTGCGGTCGAGAAGTTCGACTACACAAAGGGCTTCAAGTTCTCGACCTACGCGACCTGGTGGATTCGCCAGGCGATCACTCGCGCCATGGCCGACCAGGCCCGCACGATCCGTATCCCCGTGCACATGGTCGAGGTCATCAACAAGCTCGCGCGTGTTCAGCGCCAGATGCTTCAGGACCTCGGTCGCGAGCCCACACCCGAAGAGCTCAGCCGCGAACTGGACATGACGCCCGAAAAGGTCGTCGAAGTTCAGAAGTACGGTCGCGAGCCGATCTCCCTGCATACCCCGCTCGGTGAAGACGGCGACAGCGAGTTCGGTGACCTCATCGAGGACACCGAGGCTGTCGTTCCCGCCGACGCTGTTGGCTTCACGATGCTGCAGAAGCAGCTCGAGTCGCTGCTCGACTCGTTGAGCGAGCGTGAGGCAGGCGTCATCCGTATGCGTTTCGGACTCGGCGACGGTATGCCGAAGACCCTCGACCAGATCGGCGACACGTTCGGCGTTACGCGCGAGCGCATCCGCCAGATCGAGTCGAAGACAATGGCCAAGCTGCGTCACCCCTCGCGGTCGCAGTCCCTGCGCGACTACCTCGAGTAGGCCGCTGGTGCTGCGAGTTCTGCTCGCGATTTGGGCGGGCAAGCTCGCAGCTCTCGGGCTGCGAGCTCTCGGCCGGGCCGGTACTCACGTGCCTGGCCTTGTGGCGCGCAAGATCCACCCCGGAATCATCGGTGCGATAGCGCACCCGAAGCGCGTCATCGCCGTCACGGGTACAAATGGCAAGACGACCGTGTCGAACCTGCTCGCCGAGGCGCTCGCGCTTCAGGGGCTCGTCGTCGCGAGCAATCGCAACGGGTCCAACCTCGCTGCCGGCGTAACGGCGACCCTCATCGGCGCCGTGAGCTGGACGGGCAAGTCTCGCGCCGACATCGGCGTCTTCGAGATGGACGAGCGCTCGGCCAAACTCATCCTGCCCGGGCTGGCTCCCGACGTTCTCGTCGGCATGAATCTCACCCGCGACTCGATCAAGCGCAACGCACACCCGGCGTATATCGCCTGGATCATCTCCTCTGCGCTGAGCGCAAAAACGACACTGGTTCTCAACGCCGACGACCTCATCGTTTCGGCGATTGGTTCCGAGCAGAATCCGCGCGTCTTTTTTGCCGTCGACAAGCTTCCGAGTGATGGCACTCGGCCCCGGGGAGCGGCGGTGGATGTCGCGATCTGCCCGATCTGCGACACAACCCTCGACTGGGTGTACTGGCGTTTTAACCACATCGGCAAGGCGATCTGCCCGAAGTGCGACTTCCGCTCGCCCGAGGCCGCCTACCGTGCCCGCGACATCAACGCAGCGACCGGCCGGCTGAGCCTCGACCTCGACGGTGACGTGAGCAGCGCGAAGCTCATCAACTCCAATATCGTCAACGTTTACAACGAGATCGCCGTAGCCGCGACGCTCGATGTGCTCGCGATTCCGCGCGATCGCATCCTTGCAGTGTTCGACACGATCGAGCCGCCCACAACCCGGTTCGACACCGAGAAGATCGGCGACGTCGCCGTCGTCCGGTTGCTCACAAAGGGACTCGTGGGTGTCGCCTGCTCGCGCGCCTTCGAATACCTGAGCACCTTCGCCGGGCGTAAGTCCGCCGTACTCACGATCGACGAGGTGAGCGAGCGTGTCACGGACGTCGAAAACACCGCCTGGACCTACGACGCCGACTACGAGTACCTCGCCGACGAGTCGCTCGAACAGCTCGTCGTCGGGGGAGTGCGTCGCCACGATCAGGCGCTCCGGCTTGCGATAGCGGGAGTCGACCCGTCCCGAATTGTTCTCGTCGAATCCGAGGTGGGCGCGGCCGATCTCGTTGCGCTCGACGGTGTTGCCGGCGTCTTCAACCTGCACAGCGTGCACAACGCCGATAGCACGGGAACCCCCGTGCAGAACCGCCTGCGCGAACGACTGGGGGAGCGGTCATGACCCTCACGATCGAGATGCTCTACCCGGAGATCGCCAACCTGCACGGCGACAACTTCAACATCACCTACCTCGCGCAGTGCCGGCCCGACGCGCGCGTTGTGCGTACAAGGCTCACCGACACTCCCGCGTTTGTCACCGAGCCCGTCGACCTGGTCTACCTCGGACCAATGACCGAGCAGGGCCAGCTCACCGCGGTCAAGCACCTCGCCCCGCATCGCGCGCGCATCGAAGCGCTCATCGAGTCGGGCACGCACTTTCTCTTCACCCACAACGCGTTCGAGGTGCTCGGCACCCGCATCCGCAACGACGAGATGAACTACGACGTGGCGGGTGTCGGCGTTTTCGAGCTCGAGTCGACGCTCAGCATGTTCGGTCGCTACAGCGGCAAGGTCATGGGTTCGCTGCCCGGGCACGGAACAGATCAGCCGATCGTCGGGTACAAGTCGCAGTTCTCGATGGTGAGTGACGCCCCGAGTGCTGCCGCGACATCCATCGCCCCGTTTTTCACAGCGGAACGCGGCATCGGACGCAATCGGTCGACAGCACTCGAGGGCGTTCGCCGCAACAACTTCATCGGTACGTCGCTCATCGGTCCGCTGCTGGTTGTGAACCCGCACTTCACCCGCAGTCTGCTCGCGGAGCTTGATCCGGATACCGAACCGGTGCTCGCTCACGAGACCTTCGCGCTTGCCGCCTACGAGTCGCGGCTCGAGGGATTCCGTGACGATCGACGCTGGCATAAGCACGAGAGTGTGTCCTAGCCTTGAAGCATGGCTGTTGCACTCGGTAACTTCACTTTTTATGCCGATGACCCCGTAACCCTGTCGCGATTCTGGGCAGACGTCTTCGGCTATCCACCCGCGGTGTTCGAGGGGGAGCTCAAAGAGCAGTTGCTCGCGAGCGGACTCACCGAGCACGATCTCACAAAGCGTGGGCTCGCCCAGGACCCGGAGGGTAAGGGTCCGCGATTGTTCTTCCACCATGCTGATTCGCCCAAGGTCGGGCGCAATCGTGTGCACTTCGACATCAACGCGAGCGACGACCTCGAGGCCGAGAAAGAGCGGCTCGTCGGCCTTGGCGCGAGTGTTGTTCGGCTTGTCGATCAGAGCTGGGGACCGTGGCCGGAGCACTACTACCAGATGCGCGATCCCGAGGGAAACGAGTTCTGCCTTCAGGGGAGAGCTCCCGCGAGTTAGGGTAGAAAGCCACGAATCAAAGGAGATGCCCGTGGTTTTTACAAGTCCGTTCCCTCCCGTTGTTATCCCCGAGTCGAGCGTTTTCGACTACCTCTTCGGTTCGCTCAGTGCCGAAGACCGAGAGCGGGTTGCTCTGATCGACGGGGTTTCCGGTGAGGAAACGACCTACGGCGAACTCGTTGAGCAGATCCTGCTTGTGGCCGGCGCGCTGTCGGCCCGCGGCGTTGGGCCGGGAGTTGTCATTGGCCTTCACGCGCCTAACTCGCCCGCGTTCGCGGCGGTCTTTCACGGCATCCTGCGCGCGGGTGCAACGGCGACGACAATCAACGCGCTCTACACGGCCAAAGAGATCGTCGGTCAGCTGCGCGACTCAGGTGCGCGCGTGCTCTTCACCGTCTCCCCGTTGCTCGGCCAGGCGCTCGATGCCGCCTCGCTGGCCGGCCTCGCCCGCGAGAGCATCGTTGTCATCGACGGTGCAGAGGGTTTCCGCTCGCTCGCCGACCTGCTTGCCGAAGGCAATCCTGCGCCAGAGATTCAGCTCGACCCGGCCGAGACTGTCGCGGTGCTGCCGTATTCCTCGGGCACAACGGCGAGCCCCAAGGGTGTGATCCTTACCCACCGCAACCTCGTTGCCAACGTCGCCCAGTCGCAGCCGCCGATCGCGACAACCGAGAACGACCGCATCCTCGCCGTGCTCCCGTTCTTTCACATCTACGGCATGACCGTGCTGCTCAACCTCGCGTTCTCCAACCGCTCGGCGCTTGTGACGATGCCGAAGTTCGACCTCGCCGAGTTTCTCCGCACGATTCAGGAGCATCGCATCACCTGGGTGTTTATTGCGCCGCCGATTGCCGTTGCTCTCGCCAAGCACCCGCTCGTTGACGACTATGACCTTTCGAGCCTGTCCGTTGTGTTCTCCGGTGCTGCCCCGCTCGATGGTGCACTCGGTGGGGCTGTCGCCCAGCGCCTCGACTGCCTCGTTCGCCAGGGCTACGGCATGAGCGAGATGAGTCCGGTGTCGCACGCGATTCCCTTTGACCGCGACGACATTCCGCTGAGTTCGGTCGGTGTGACCCTTCCGAACATCGAGTGCAAGATCATCGACCCGCAGACCGGCGAAGAGATCGAGCTGCCCACCGAGGGCGCGAGTGAACCGGGTGAACTGCTGTGTCGCGGCCCGAACATCATGCGCGGCTACCTCGGCAACGATGAGGCCACGAGACAGACCCTCGACGCCGACGGTTTTCTGCACACCGGAGACATCGCGACCGTCTCGGCCGAGGGTTTTGTGACGATCGTCGACCGGCTCAAGGAACTCATCAAGTACAAGGGCTATCAGGTGGCGCCCGCAGAACTCGAGGCGCTGCTGCTTACCCACCCGCTCATCGCGGATGCCGCCGTGGTTGGCGCGCACGACGAGGATGGCGAGGAAGTTCCCAAGGCCTTCATTGTTCCGCAGCCCGGCGCTCAGTTGACAGCGGACGACGTCATCGGCTTCATCGCAGGCCAGGTGGCGCCATACAAAAAGGTGCGGCAGGTCGAGTTCATCGAGGTTGTGCCCAAGTCGACGGCCGGAAAGATCCTGCGCAAAAACCTCAGGGCTTAAACAGCGATGCCCCCGCATCGCGGGGGCATCGCCACTAAATAATTGGCTCAAGGCGCGAAGCGCCCCTTTAGGCCTTAAATAAAATCAGGCGTTTTCGAGCAGCTTTGCCGACTCGTCGTGCCAGTTGAGGGCCGTAGCGCTCAGCTTCTCCTTGAACTTGGCGCCGTGGTGAGCGCAGAAGTAGAGTTCGCCGCTCGCCATCGTGACGCGCACGTAGGCCTGGGCTCCGCAGCTATCGCAGCGGTCAAGCGCCGTGAGTTCGTACTCGGGCGCAATTTCGTCCGTAGGAATCTGAGACATGGTGTGCTCCTTCGGGCTCTGTCACGATCAAAAAATCCGTTACAGCTATACAAGCACGCCTGTGTTTCCTGCGTGCGACATTTACCGGTGATTTCGCTCTACGCGCAAACTGGCCGGGTGTGCGGGTGTGGCATCCGGGTCGGTGGCCCGTGCTTAAGTAGGCTGAACGATGGCCACGAGCCCAACCGACTTCCGACCCCCAGGAGTACCCGCATGGCGAGTTCCGACTACTCAGCCAGGCACCTCTCGGTGCTTGAAGGCCTCGAAGCTGTGCGCAAGCGCCCCGGCATGTACATCGGCTCGACCGATTCGCGCGGCCTTATGCACTGTCTCTGGGAGATCATCGACAACTCCGTCGACGAAGCGCTCGGCGGCAGTGGTGACCAGATCTCTGTGCAGCTCCACGCCGACGGTTCGGTGGGCGTGACCGACCGTGCCCGCGGCATCCCCGTTGATATTGAACCAAAGACCGGGCTCTCGGGTGTCGAGGTCGTCTTCACAAAGCTGCACGCGGGTGGCAAGTTCGGCGGCGGGTCGTATGCCGCGTCCGGTGGACTCCACGGCGTCGGCGCCTCGGTTGTCAACGCGCTCTCGAGCAGGCTCGATGTTGAGGTAGACCGCAACGGCAAGACCTGGGCGATGTCGTTTCACCGCGGCGAGCCGGGCACCTTTGCCGACTCGGGTGATCCGAGCCCCGATGCTCCGTTCACCCCCTACGTATCGAACAGCGAGCTGCGCGTTGTCGGCAAGGTCGCCAAGGGTGTCACGGGCACACGCATTCGTTACTGGGCCGACCCGCAGATCTTTACAAAGGGCGCGACCTTCCAGACCGATGAGCTGTTCGCCCGCGCGCGCCAGACGGCATTCCTCGTTCCCGGCCTCGGCATCGACATCAGCGACGCGCGCGGCGACGAGCCGACCGTCGAGCACTTCAAGTTCGCGGGCGGCATCAGCGAATACGTCGACTACCTGTCGAGCGATGCACCGCTCACCGACACCTGGCGGATGCAGGGCTCCGGAACCTTCACCGAGACGGTTCCCGTTCTGCAGCCGACTGGCGCAATGGTGCCGACAGAGCTCGAACGCAATTGCGATGTCGACATCGCGCTGCGCTGGGGTACCGGCTACGAGACCACCTTCCGCAGCTACGTCAACATCATCGCGACACCAAAGGGCGGAACCCACCAGGCCGGCTTCGAGGCCGGGCTGATGAAGTTCCTGCGCGCGCAGGTCGAGCTCAACGCCCGACGGCTCAAGGTCGGCACCGACAAGCTCGAGAAAGACGACATTCTCGCAGGCCTCACGGCCGTGCTCACCGTGCGCGTTCCCGAGCCGCAGTTCGAGGGGCAGACCAAGGAGATCCTGGGCACCCCGGCCGTTCGCAATATCGTCGCGACGGTCATCGCAAAGGAAATGGCCGCGCGCTTCGGCTCGACAAAGCGCGATGACAAGGCGCAGTCGGCGCTCGTTCTCGACAAGATCGTCTCCGAGATGAAGTCGCGCATCTCGGCCCGCGCCCACAAAGAGACCCAGCGTCGCAAGAACGCTCTCGAGAGCTCGTCACTTCCCGTGAAGCTCGTCGATTGCCGCTCCAATGACGTCGAGGGAACCGAGCTGTTTATCGTCGAGGGTGACTCGGCGCTGGGAACAGCGAAGCTTGCGCGTGACAGCGAGTTCCAGGCGCTCCTGCCGATTCGCGGCAAGATTCTCAACGTGCAGAAGGCATCGATCGCCGACATGCTCGCAAACGCCGAGTGCGCTGCGATCATCCAGGTGATCGGCGCCGGTTCCGGCCGCACCTTCGACATCGCACAGGCCCGCTACGGCAAGGTCATCATCATGAGTGACGCCGACGTCGACGGTGCCCACATTCGAACGCTCCTGCTCACGCTCTTCTACCGCTACATGCCCGACATGATCAAGGAGGGCCGCATCTTTGCGGCAGTGCCTCCGTTGCATCGCGTTGTTGTGATCAATGCGGGCTCGAAGAAGAACGACATCCTCTACACCTACTCGGAGAAAGAGCTGCAGGGCGTGCTTGCCGCGCTCAAGAAGAGCGGCAAGAAGTACCAGGAACCGATCCAGCGCTACAAGGGTCTCGGTGAAATGGACGCCGACCAGCTCGCGGAAACCACAATGAACAAGGGCAACCGCATGTTGCGTAAGGTGCTCGTGGGCGACGCCGACAACGCATCGCGCGTCTTTGAGTTGCTGATGGGCAACGATGTCGCGCCGCGCAAGGAGTTCATCATCGCGGGCGACGGCCTCAATCGAGACCGGATTGACGTCTAAACTCCGCGAGATCATGGGGGTGTGTGCGGCAATCCTCGCCGCCGCACTCCTCACAGCGCTCGTCTTTGTTGTGCGCGCGGGCGACGCCGGGCTCTCCAACTGGCCGGTCAATTGGGAGCTGCGCTCGAGCGACAACGGGGTGCTCTTTCAGCTGCTGCAGGATGTCGCGGCCGGCCGTGTTCTCAACTGGAGCTTCTCGCCGCAGGTCTACGTCTTCCCCGAGCTGCCGATCAGTGCGCTCGCCTTTGTGCTCGCGGGCGGCAATGTCTACCTGTACTACCTGCTTGTTGCCGCCCTCAATAACGCACTCCTGTTCGGCGCGCTCTACCTCGTTGTGCGGCTACTTTTTCCCCGAGTGGATGTCGCGGCTCGCCTCGCGCGTGCCGCGCTGGCCTGGCTGCCGCTCGTCATCCTGCCGCTCATCGGCACGGCCTGGATGCTGTCGTTCCACCTCGCGCCGACCTACTACTTCGGAATGTACCTTGTGTTGCTCGGGGCGCCGGCGCTCTACCTCGCCCGGTCGTGGGGCGCGCGTCTCGGCATCGCACTCGCGATCGCGCTGACCGCGGCATCCAACCCGCTTGTTCTGGTTTTTGCCGTTCCCCCTCTTGTGCTCGTTGGGCTGATTGCGGCACTGCGCTCCGGTTGGCGGTCGATCGGCCAGCCGGCGCTGTGGGTCGGGGGAGTGCTCGTCGCGGCGCTGGTCGTGCGAGTCTTCGCGTTTGCGGGGCTGCAGGGCACATCGCCGCTGTCGTACGTGAACATCGATATCTTCAGGGCTCGACTGGGCAACCTGGGGCCGCACCTTGCCTACCTCGCGGAAGACCCCGCAACGCGCGTCATCCTTGTGCTGGGTGCCGTTGCCTCCGTGCTGTGCCTCGTGGGCGCCGTGATCGCCGCGCGGCTCTACTGGCGTCGCCGCGAGCCGCACCTGCTCGTGGCGGCCTGGTACGGGCTGATGCCGCTCACCGGACTCGCCGGCACGGTTGTGCTGCTCATCACGCACCAGCTCTACCTCTGGCCGGTGCTTGTGGCGCCGCTGGTGCTGTTGCTGCTTGCCGTTCCGTTCCGGGCGGTGCCGTGGGCGCTGGCCGCGGGGCTTATCGCCATCGTCGCGCTGGTCGTTGCGACGTCGTCGTTTGGCAACGAGGGGCGCTATTTCGGGCACCGCTCGGCGGAGACCACGTGTCTCGACGACGTGCTGCCGAGCGGCAACGAGCTCGGCTACGCGACGTTCAGCGACGCGCGTCGGCTCTCGTTGACGAGCGAGCGCGGTATCCGGCTGATCCCGCTCAAGTCGGACGGCGTTCAGGCCACCTGGCTCGCGAACCTCGACTACCTGCACGCCGAAGTCGGTACGTTCTTTTACCTCAACGAGGCGGGGGACGAGCCGGTGATCGACACGACTCTTTTGCAGAACCTGTTCGGCGAACCGGACGGCGTGTATATCTGCGGTGACGCGCAGACCGTGTGGGTCTATGACGATCCGGCGAAGCTCGAACTCATTGCGGAGCACTACGGGGTTCGGCAGCGCTAAAGAGACGGCAGTAGTTAGACAGACCTAGCCCAAATTGCCATACTTAGGTAATGCTTACCTACCCGGCTACCGCTCCAATCGCACGTGATGACCGCCCCGCCTACCGCCCCTACGCGGCGCGAGTGACGGCGATTCGGCAGCTCACCCCGCACTTTGTGCGCGTGACTTTCACGGGCGACGAGTTCGACACGTTCGGCACCGACGGGCTCGACCAGCGGATAAAGATCGTCTTTCCGCTGCCGCAAATCGGCATCTCCGACCTGGGCGACGACGGCGACTGGTACGCGAGGTGGCGTGAGTTGCCGCACGACGCGCGCAACCCGTTCCGCACCTACACGATCCGGGGGATCCGGCCGGAGTTGCGCGAGCTCGACGTCGACTTTGTGGCGCACGGGGCCAGCGCCGATGGCACGACCGGCCCTGCTGCCAAGTGGCTGCTCGACGCGAGCGTCGGCGACGAGCTCGTAATCGTCGGACCGGATGCGCGCAGCATCCACTCTGCCGTCGGGATCGATTGGCACCCCGGCACCGCGACCCAGCTTCTGCTCGTCGGCGACGAGACGGCCGCGCCCGCGATCACCGCGATCCTCGAGCAGCTCGGCCCGGACGTCACGGCGCGCGCTTTCGTTGAAGTTCCGACCGCCGACGACGTGCTGCCGACGGCGGGCAACGTGACCTGGTTGTTCCGAGACTCGGGCGATGGGCTCGAGTCTGCCGTGCGCGCCTGGGCGGCTGCGGAACCGCAGGTGCTCGCGAGCGCCAAAGCTGCCCAGCGCCAGGAACTCGAAGAGATCGACGTCGACCGCGAAATGCTCTGGGATTCACCCGAAGACTCGCCCGGTGAGTTCTATGCCTGGCTCGCGGGAGAGTCTGCAACCATCAAGACCCTGCGCCGCTTCCTGGTCTCTGAGACCGGCATCGACCGCAAGCGGGTGGCGTTTATGGGCTACTGGCGACTGGGCAAATCAGAAGCCCAGGAATGACCCGGCGCACCCTCGGGCTCGTTGTACTCGCGATAGCCGTTCTCGCTGTCGTCTTTGTGAGTCTCGCCTTCGGCACTCGTCAGATCTCCCTCGACGCCGTGTTCGCGGCGATCATCGATCCCGACCTCAGCAACAACGACCACGCCGTCGTTCGTGACCTTCGTGTGCCACGCACGGTGATCGGTCTTCTCGCGGGTGCCGCTCTCGGCGTCGCTGGCGGCATTATGCAGGGGCTCACCCGTAACCCGCTCGCCGACCCGGGCCTGCTCGGTGTCAACGCCGGTGCGTCGCTCTTTGTGGTGCTGGGCATTACGTTCTTCGGCATCACGGCGGCAACCGGGTACGTCTGGTTCGCCTTCGCGGGTGCGGCGGTCGCCACCGTCGTCGTCTACGCCGTCGGCGCCGGGCGGGGCGGGCACGCAACGCCCGTGACCCTCACGCTTGCGGGAGCAGCGGTCACCGCGGTGCTCACCTCGATCATCACGCTTGTGCTGCTCAGCAACCTCGAGACGCTCAACCAGTACCGCTTCTGGTCGGTCGGTTCGCTCGTCGGTCGCGACCTGTCGACAGTCGTTGTTCTGCTCCCGTTCCTCATCGCGGGCTTTGCCCTCGCCGCGGTCGTGGCTCGCATGCTCAATGTGCTCGCGCTCGGCGACGACGTCGCTCGAGGGCTGGGGCAAAACGTTTCGCTCGCGCGAGTGCTCGCCGCCGTCGCGATTGTCATCCTGTGCGGCGGGGCGACCTCGATCGCCGGACCCATTGTGTTCGTCGGCCTCGTTGTGCCGCACATCGTGCGCCGCTTCACCGGACCGGACTACCGCTGGGTTCTCGCCTACTCGTTCTTCGTCGGCGCCATCCTGCTTGTGCTCGCCGATGTCGTCGGACGACTCATCGTTCAGCCGACCGAGCTTGAGGCGGGCATTGTCGTCGCCTTCCTCGGGGCACCCGTCATGATTGCGCTCGTGCGTCGGTCGAAAGTTGGTGTGCTGTGAGCGCGCTCGTTGCCGCGCGAGCGGTGCGGCGCTCTCGTGCGCGGCTCGTCACGATTGTGCTCCTCGGCGCGGTTCTTGTGATCGCAGCGCTGAGTCTCGCCGTCGGCGCCTACTCGGTGAGCCTGCCCGATCTGCTCGCGACCCTGGCGGGCCAGGGCAATAGCAAAAACGAGTTCATCGTGCTGCGGTTGCGGCTGCCCCGGCTTACGATGGCCGTGCTGGCCGGGCTGGCATTCGCACTCGCGGGTGCGCTCTTCCAGGCGCTGCTCGGTAACCCGCTCGCGAGCCCCGACCTCATCGGAATCACCGGCGGGGCGAGCGTCGCCGCGGTCTTCGCGATTCTTGTGCTCGGGCTTTCTGGGTTTGCCGTCTCGGGTTTTGCCTTCGTCGGGGCCCTCGTCGTCGCATCCACTATTTATCTGTTGTCCTGGCGGCAAGGGATCGCGGGCTATCGCTTTGTGCTTGTGGGGATCGGCATCGCCTTTATGGTGCAGGCGGCGCTCGGGTATCTCCTGACCCGTGCCGACGTTCGCGACGCGCAGGGTGCACTCGTCTGGATGGTTGGGAGCCTGAGCGGAACGCTGTGGACCGAGGTGGCTGTCGCCGCCATCTCGGTCGGCGTGCTGGTTCCCGCGGTGATCGTGCTCGCGCCGAAACTGCGAATGCTGCAACTCGGCGACGACACGGCACGCGGTCTTGGGGTGCGGGTCGATCTCTCGCGCGTGCTGCTGCTCGCTGTCGCCGTGGCTCTCGCTGCAGTCGCGACGGCATCTGTTGGGCCAATTGCGTTTGTGGCGTTCGTCGCCGGCCCCATCGCGCGCCGGCTTGTGCCCGGCACCTCGCTCGTGCCGAGCGCACTCGTTGGCGTTCTCCTCGTCAGCACCGCCGACTTCGTCTCGCAGCACCTTCTGCCCGGTGGAGTGCAGGTTCCCGTTGGCATCATCACCGGCGCGATTGGCGCCCCCTACCTGCTGTGGCTGCTCGCAACGCGCCGCTCGCGAGGAGAAGCATGACCGAGTCGCACACCCTCACCGCACGCGAGCTCTCTCTCGCCTACGACGGCGCAGACATCATCGACCACCTCGACGTGAGCATTCCGCCCGGGTCGATAACGGTCATCGTTGGGGCGAACGCGTGCGGAAAGTCCACGCTGTTGCGCGGGCTGGCACGACTGATGAAGCCGCGCGTGGGTCGCGTGGAGGTTGATGGCCGCGACATCCATTCGTATCCTTCGAAGCAACTCGCACGGCTCGTTGGCCTGCTTCCGCAGCATCCCGTCGCCCCGGCGGGAATTACAGTCGCCGATCTCGTCGCGCGCGGTCGGTACCCGCACCAAGGCTGGTTCGCGAGGGGAACGGCGGCGGATGACGCGGCAATCGCCCACGCGCTCGAACAGACCTCGACGACCGAACTTGCCGGCCGCGCCGTCGAGGAGCTCTCGGGTGGGCAGCGGCAGCGCGTCTGGATTGCCATGGCGCTCGCGCAGGAGCCGGAGATCCTGCTGCTCGATGAACCGACGACCTTCCTCGACGTCACGCACCAGGTCGAGGTGCTCGACCTGCTGATGCATCTGAACAAGGAGCGCGGCACAACCGTCGTGATGGTGTTGCACGATCTCAACCTCGCCGCGCGTTACGCGGATCACCTGATTGTGATGGCGAAGGGTGCGATCGTCGCTTCGGGAGCTCCCGATGAGGTCATCACTGTCGAGACCGTACGTGCGGCGTTTGATCTCGAATCCGTTGTCATCGCTGACCCGGTGTGCGGCTCACCGATGGTCGTTCCGATTGGTCGTTTCCATCAATTAGGTTAGGCTCTCCTTACTGACCACCAATCACTGGAGTAGTTTCGTGCCAACACTTTTTCGTGGGATCGCAGCAGCATCCCTCGCAGCAGCACTCGTTCTGACCGGGTGCGCCAGCACTCCCGAGACCGAGACCCCCGACGCAGCATCGGGTGACACGTTCCCCGTCACCGTCGAGCACGCGTTCGGCGAAACCGAGATCACCGCGCAGCCGGAACGCGTTGTCACCTGGGGCTGGGGGAGCGCGGACGCGGCTCTCGCCCTCGGCGTCGTTCCCGTGGCCATCCCGTTCGAGGCCTACGCCGGAGACGAGAACGGCGTGCTGCCGTGGATTGCTGACGAGATCGCTGAGCTCGGCGTCGACACTCCCACGATTCTTCCCGAGTCGGCCGAGGAGCCGCCCTACGAGGATATTGCGGCGGCCAACCCCGACGTGATCCTCGCTGCGTACTCGGGAATCACCGACGAGCAGTACGAACTCCTGAGCGCCATCGCGCCGACCGTTGCCTACCCGGAGACCGCGTGGTCCACACCGTGGCGCGACCTCATCGACATCGTCGGAACCTCGCTCGGTAAGTCGGCAGAGGCAACGACCCTGCTCTCCGACATCGACGCGGAGCTTGCCACACAGGCAGAGGCACACCCGGAGTTCGCGGGAAAGACCGTTGCGGCTGTCTGGGATGTCGGCGGAGTCTTCTACGTCTACAAGCCCGCAGACCCGCGCGTCGAGTTCCTCTTCGACCTCGGCTTCGATAACGCGCCCGCCGTCGACACGCTCGCCAACGGCGACGCGACCTTCTATTACACACTCAGCTACGAGGAACTCGACAAGCTCGAAGCTGACGTCGTTGTCGCCTACTCGGACACCCAGGAGGAAGCCGACGCATTCCTGACCGACCGCACGGCGATCCCCGCCGTCGCAGCGGGCAACGTCGCCGCGATCGTCGGAACCGAGTACATCTCCTCGGTCTCGCCGCCCACGGCGCTCTCGCTCACGTGGGGCCTCGACCGCTTCATCGAGTCGCTGACCGAGGCGACCGCAGAGTAGCTCCAGTTCAGTCTCACAACACACCCCGCTTCCATTGGAGGCGGGGTGTGTTGGTTAACTCGACCCCGTAGGATGCCGACCGTGCTCGAACGCTCCCACGAACTCACTCTTAACGTCACCGGCGGGCTTGTGGGCGGCACCGTGCGTCGCGGGCTGCGAATGTGGCGTGGCATTCCGTATGCGAGAGCCGAACGGCTGAGCGCACCTGAACCGGTCGAGCCCTGGACGGGCGTTCTCGATGCGAGCGACTTCGGCCCGGTGGCCCCGCAGGATCGCAACGGGCAGTTTCTCGGCCCGAAGAAGCACGTGCCGATGTCTGAGGACTGCCTCACCATCAACGCGATAGCCCCTGCCGAGGGCGGTCGCGATCTGCCCGTGATGATGTTTATCCACGGTGGTGCGTACAGCGTTGGCTCATCGCGCGAGATCCCGCATCTCGGCGAGAATCTTGTGCGCCGCGGCGACGTAATCTTCGTCAACTTCAACTACCGCCTCGGCGCCCTCGGCTACATCGACCTAACGAGGTTCGCGACGCCCGAACGCCCGATCGCGAACAACCTGGGTTTGCGCGACCAGCTCGCGGCACTCGAGTGGGTGCGCGACAACATCGCGGTGTTCGGCGGGGATCCGGACAACGTCACTCTCTTCGGCGAGTCAGCGGGAGCCAACGCCGTGACGACGCTGATGACCGTTCCGCGGGCTGCTGGGCTGTTTGCTCGCGCAATCGCGCAGTCGCCACCGCCGAACGCGATCTACGGCACCGAGCTCACCGCCGTCTGGGCGAGTGAGTTCGTCGAACTGCTGAGCGAACGCGTCGACGACTCGAGCACCGAGAGTACAACCGACGACGGCGCTGCCGAGATGCTGATGACGGCCGACCTCGACGCGATCATCGCTGCGACGACTCAAATGCAGCTGCGCTCACCGGATGCCTGGCCCGGCACCATCGCACTGTGCCCGGTCATCGACGGCGACCTTCTGCCCGAGCGGCCGCTCGACGCCTTCAAGGCGGGCACGGCGCATCCAGTGCCTTTGATCATCGGCACAAACGACCGCGAGGGATCGTTGTTTCGCGGGCGGCTCGATATTCTCGCGACGACACCGCCGCGCATTCGGGCGATCTTCGCGCGCACCAAAAAGAAGGCCCGCAAGGCGCTCAAGGCGCAATACCCGGGTCTGCCGGCTCCTCGGCCCGCCGCGGATTTTGGCGGCGACTACGCATTCTGGTTTCCGACGATCAAGGTCGCCGAGCGGCACGCACAGTTCGCGCCGGTGTACTTCTACCGCTTCGACATCGCTCCGCGGCTTGTGCGGCTCGCCGGCTACGACGCCACGCACGGGCTCGAACTCTTCGCCCTGTTCGACCGGATGGGCGGTTGGTTCGGACGCGGCATGGGCGCTTTGGGCGGGCGCCGTGCGTTTATGCGCGCGGGGCTCCGGATGCAGGACGCCTGGCTCGCCTTCGCGCACAACGGCGCTCCGGGCGAGCACTGGCCGCGCTACACGCGTCGCAAGCGCCGCACGCTCATCATCGACGTCGTCGACCGGATCGAGCGCGACCCGCGGGCCGAGCGTCGCATCGCGTGGCAGGACTTCGTGCCGCACGTCTAGTTACAGCGAGAACCCGATCGACCCAACAACACCATCGAGCAGTGCGCCCGACGCGTCGCGCTTGGCGCCACCCTCGGGCAGTACGCGGGCCGCACCGTCGGCAGACACGGCGACAGCGGGTGCCGCCCCGGCCCACGCGAGCGCGAGCACGTCTTCGCCCTTGAGGAAGCTGTGCGCGCGCACTCCGCCTGTCGCACGCCCCTTGCCGGGGAACTCGCTCAACGCCGAAATCTTTGCCCGCCCGGAGTCGACGCCCGCAATGGTCTCGGTCGACGTCGAGACAGTCGCGACGACGACGTCGGCAGTCGGATCCACGGCACCGAAGAAAATGACCGAGGCCTTCGCCGAGAGGTTGATTCCGGCCATTCCACCAGCGGATGGGCCCTGTGGCCTGACCGCAGCAGAGGAGAAGTGCAGCAGCTGTGCGTCGCTTGTGACGAACACAAGCTCGTCGGCGTCGGTTCCCTGCGAGATGCCGACGACCTCGTCGCCCGGCTTGAGCGAGATGACCTCGAAGTCGGGCCGCGCCGGGAACGCGCCCATTGCCACGCGCTTCACAACGCCCTGGCGGGTGCCGAGCACGATCGGGTTGTCACCGTCGAGCGCAACGAAGCCGAGCACTCGCTCCTTTTTGTTGCCGATGGCAAGGTAGTCGCCGATCCTCGCGCCAGCACCGAGCTGGATCGAGTTCACGGGAACATTGGGCAGGTCGACGGCCGTGAAGCGAATGAGGCGCCCGAGGTTGGTCACCGCGCCGATCTCCGTGCGGCTCGTTGTATCGAGGCTCGAGAGGATTGCGTCGTGCTTTGAGCGACGGCGCGCGGGGG